>JAEEGL010051168.1_pt1 | contig 32225 bp, 25 predicted proteins | sample 9134231 | NCBI WGS metagenome assembly JAEEGL01 (sample SAMN16246548, study PRJNA631951) | gut metagenome | biome: gut microbiome; feature: rumen; material: fiber-attached | host: Bos | place: Iran: Karaj | collected 2018-10 | reverse complement strand
TACACCAGAAATACAGCTGCACGTAAAAAATCAACTCTTAACAGAATGGTTAACGAATTATCCAAATAAGTTAATTTGGAAAGTTGATTAAAAATAGTTCTAAACCATATGAGCGGTCAATTTGACCGCTTTTAATTTGCAGATCTAAGTTATATAACTTATCTAGAAGATTAGCTATTTGTTTTCTTGAAATATTTCTCGTGTTTCTAAGCGAGATTTTAACTCTATAAGGAGAAGCATTTAATTCTCCTGCAATTTCGGCTTGATCAAATCCTTTTGAGTCAAGATAGCAAACTTGCGAAATAAATCTAAACTGTGACGCAAGCATTGGAATTAAAGAACCTTCAAGTTTAGGATCAACAAGCTTCAAATCTCTGTAAATAGAGATGGCAGCACCATTATCTCCTTTAAATAAAGCATTTGAGATTTGAAATGCATCATCCTCAAGTGGCTTAGCCACCATTAGATTAACATCAGCGAGAGTAATTGAATTCTTATATAAGCAAAGTTTTTCAGCCTCATTGATAAAAAGAGTTAAATCACCATTTACTCTATTTGAAAGTTCCATGACTGCTTCGGATGTGATTTCAACATTTTTATTTTTAAAATAACGTCTTATATAAACCGGCCATTCATCCTTACTAATACTTAAAAATTCAAGGATTTGTCCGTTCTCTTTAACTAAGTTAAAGATTTCACCTTGCTTGTTAACTTGATCATTTCTTAGAATAAAGATTAAATCAATGTCGTTAGTTGATTTTTTAAGCAACTCTAAAATCTGATTTTCGACTTTTGGGTCGACTTCTTTAGTTAAAAATGAAGCGTTGTCCACCACGACTGCTTTTTTATCGTATCCAAGCGGCAAGGAAGAAGCTTCATAAACGATTTCTTCAACCGGAGATTCCTCAAAATCAATTTTTACAACATTAAAATTGTCAGGCTCTCCAAGGCGCTCTTTAAGAATTTTATTTAAATGTTTGCGAAGTATTGGGTAAAGTTCGCCACAAAGAATGTAATTCATTAAATTGAATTATACTACACTAAGACCTCAATGAAAAATAGCAAATCGTGCCTTCTTCATCAGTTCGACGAATTTTGACATTATATTTCTTTAAACGCTCAATAATTTCTTCGTGTGGGTGCCCGAATTTATTCTTTGCCCCACAAGATATAATTGCCTCATCTGGAGATGTAGCTTTTAAAAATTTTTCGCTTGTAGAAGTATTAGATCCATGGTGACCAACTTTTAATATGTCACAATCAACATTATACTTTTCAAGTATCTTTTCTTCTGTTTTAACAGAAGCATCTCCCATAAATAAGAACTTTTTGCCCATGAAATCTAGTGACAAAACAAGTGAATTATCATTTGCTTCATCAAAATTATAATAATTTAGATTGTTTATATTTAAATCTCCAACTTTGTATGGAAATTGATTCTTTTCTGTAAGCAAGTTATCTACTCTAAAGTTTTGCATTAATGAATCTTTCGCACCAGAATGATCAAAGTCATCATGGGTGAGAATTAAAGCATCAAGGTGAGTTATTTTCTTTTTAGCCATAAACGGAATAAGAGTTTCTTCCGCCATATCAAAACTTTTATAACCTCCAGTATCAATCATAACTGTATGAGTTCTGTTTTTAATTATGATTGAATCACCTTGCCCGACATTTACAAAGTAAACTGAATTTGAAAGTGGCTCTTGGAGTGGAACAACAGAAATAGTAGTCATTATCATCAAACACAAAACCGCTATTTTTGCATGTTTGATACGAACTGCTTCTAGATAGAAAACTAAAAGTAACACGCCTGATAAAAACAAAACAGAGAATGCTCCACCCCAATTGCCAAATGGAATGCGTACGTTATACGTATCCATTTTTTCCAATATCCAAGTTAGACCTTTACCTAAGAAATTAATGGGTAAAAATAATGGGAGGACAATGCATAAAGAAGATAACAAAATGAAGGTAATATTTATTGGAATCAGAATCATGATTTTTAACGAATAGAAAGGAGTGTAATAACCATTGCGAATCTGAATCGGGAATAAGACTAGAATGAATAATAGGGATGAACAAATTTTTTGAGCCTTCTTCTTTTTAAAGCATTTTGTCGCATTTAAGATAATAGGCGCTAACACGGATAATAAGAAACCTATGTAAAACGCTTCTTGGTAGACAAGATGGTAATCGATGCTAATAAAGATCAATGCTAGAATGGATACTAGCTCAATATGACTGAATTTTCTTTCTAAGAAAAACTCATTCAATATCTTCAATAAATATAGGCCAAACACTCGAAGTGTTCCTATCTTAGTGAAGGAGAAAAATGCTAATGGTAGAAATACAATGAATGTAAGGATATTCGATGTTTTTTTAGAAAATCTGAGTAAAAGCAGATAATTTACGATGATAAATAGCGTGTGGAGATATACTCCACTTAATGAGAATAAGAATAAGACACTGCTACTTTCAGCGTAATTAACTAAAGAACTCGAATAATCCTTATCATTGAATAAGAACGCAGAAACCAAAGTGGCTGTATTTTCATCAAATTTTGACAAGAAATTTTTCTTGAAACGGTGAATTCTAATTATTGATTGGTGTTTAATGTCGTTTTCTTCAACGACCAATTCCTTTGTTATGCCCTTGTTCCGAAGATATGCACTAAAATCGAACTGGGACTCATAAGTTGTTACTTTTAGATCGCACACCTTCGCCTTCAAAACAAGACGATCGCCAATTTCAAAATCATTATCTTCAGAATATACATAGTATCTTTCAAATTTCGATTGAAATAAGTAATAGTTGTCCCTCGCATCTATAACAATCCCGCCATAATCAGGACCATTATTAGGTTTAAAGGTCACTCTTGGAATTAAGACTCCAATCCCGAAGACTGCAGCAACTATTAAGAATCTCTTTTTGCCAAATCTCCAAAGTACGAAAGCTAGATAGGCTATTGAGATCAAAATTGAAATAACTATGTTATTCCGTGCAAAATACAGACCTAAAACTAATGAAAATGTTGTACTGAGTAAAAACATTAGCTACGCAGACGAACGTAGTCTTTGATTTTCTCGAATGTTGCGTTTCCAATTCCGCTTACCTTTTTTAAGTCTTCAATACGCTTAAATGGTCCGTTGCTAGTACGATAATTAACTATCGCCTTTGCTACTGTGGAGCCAATGCCTTTAACAGTCTGAAGACCTTCCTCGTTATCTTCATTGATGTTGGCTTTTACTATCGGTTCCATAGAACAGACATCTGAATGATCGTATTTTGGCGCAATATAGAATGATGCTTTGTCTTCTAATAAATAAGAAGTATCAAATGCATATTCATCTGCGTTTGTGGTAAGCCCACCTGCAACTGTAATTAGTTCTTCTAGAGTTGTATTTTCTTCAAGAACATAAGTGCCTGCGCGTTTAACTTCGCCGGAAATCGAGCACGATAAAGTTCCTGATGTGGTATTTGAGTCATCTACAAGTTGTGTTGCGGCATTTCCGCCTGCTTTTTCGATCTTCGGATCAATGACTTGAAAAATGACAATCATGACCACTGCAGTTACTAATACGGCAGCAAATATTTTGACCATGCAATTTTCCCCCTTCACTATATATATCCAGGTAAAAAATGCATTTGTGTTTTTTTATTTTTTTTAAAAATTTTTTATATTTATAAAATATTTTTAATTTTTTTAGAGGTTGTGAAGCCTCTCTTTTAAGGCCTCAAGTTTTGCTCTTTCAAGTTCAACTTTTTCTTTTGGTGCTTTTTCAACAAATCTTGGATTAGATAACATGCCTTCACAACGAGCAATTTCGGCTTTTAAGAAGGCAATATCTTTTTCCTTTTTCGCTGCAAGCTCTTCAGCGGAAATAGAGTCTTCGATATAAAGAGTCATATTGTTAAAGACAAACTTCATTCCGTTTGAGTTGGCTTTATCGGTCAAAGTGATGTTTTCAGCAAATGTAAATCTCTTTAAATAAGCCTCAATTCCTTCGAATGGTTTTTCTTTATATTCAATGACCAAATTTAACTTGTAATTTGGGGCTAATTTGTTAGTGACTTTATAGTTACGAACTTCTTGAATAATTTTGTATAATTCTTCAACACTTTCTAAGCCTTTTTCTGTGTAGTTTTGAACCTTTGGATAGGTCTCTAACATGATAGATTCTTTATGAGTTGGAAGGGCAAGATAAAGTTCTTCTCCGATAAATGGAGCAAATGGATAAATCATTATAATAATATTTCTTAGAATATTAACTAATAAAGATTTTACAATTAATTTGTAATTTTCATCATCACTTTGAAGGGCAACTTTGCTCATCTCTAAGTAGTTAGAACAGAAGTCATCATAGACGAAATTATATAGGTAAGTTGAAGCCATGGAATATTCATATTTGTCCATGTAAATTTCAACTGATTTTATAGTGTTTTGGAGCTTCACAAAAACATCTTTTTCAAGTGGTCTAAGTTCATCAAATTTAATGTCTTTTTCTTTGAAATTTTCGCCCACAATATCAAGGACATAACGAGCTGAATTCCAAATCTTGTTAAGGTAATTTGAAGAGGCTTGAACCTTCTCTTCGATATAACGGATATCTTGTCCTGGAGCGGAACCTGTTGTTAAGAAATATCTTAAAGCGTCTACTCCATATTTATCGATAACATCAATTGGATCAATACCGTTTCCTAATGATTTTGACATTTTTCGGCCTTGAGCATCACGAATTAATCCATGGATTAAACAATCTTTAAATGGAGATTCTCCAGTGAATTCCAAAGATTGGAAAATCATTCTGCTAACCCAGAAGAAAATAATGTCATATGCGGTGACCATTAATGAATTTGGGAAATATCTCTTAAAGTCATCTGTCTTTTCTGGCCAGCCTAAAGTTGCAAATGGCCAGAGCGCTGATGAGAACCATGTGTCTAAAACATCTTCGTCTTGGACATAATTTGGATCTGTAATTGGAGTTTCAGAGACAATAATATCTCCTGTTTGCTTATTATAATAAGCAGGAATACGGTGTCCCCACCAAAGTTGTCTTGAAATACACCAGTCATCAACGTTTTCCATCCATTGTTTAAATGTGTGGTTAAAACGTTCTGGAACAAAGTTAACCTTAGATTCTCTAAGTGCTTGTTCAGCAAGTGGTCTCATTTTGACAAACCATTGTTTCATAAGCATTGGTTCGACAACGCAATGGCTTCTTTCGGAGTGACCGACTTGGTGAGTGATGTCTTCAATTTTAATTAAACGACCATCTTTTCTAATTTGTTCCACCACGGCTTCTCTACATTCATAACGATCCATGCCTTTGTATTTACCACAAACTTCGTTCATCTTAGCGTCTAAATCCATACATTTAATGAATGGCATATTGTATTTCTTTGCTAAAGCAAAGTCATTTGGGTCATGCGCTGGAGTGCATTTCATCGCGCCTGTACCAAATTCGATATCAACGTATTCATCTCCCATAATTGGAAGTTCATCTTCATTAGCAGGATTAATTACCTTTTTACCGATAAGATGTTTATATCTTTTATCGTTTGGATTAACAAAAACAGCTGTATCGCCAAACATAGTTTCTGGACGAGTTGTAGCGACAGTTAAATATTCATCACTTCCAACAATTGGATATTTAAAGTAATAGAATTTTCCTGGATCATCACTATATTCGACTTCAATATTAGACAAAGCTGTCTTAAGTTCTGGGTCGTAATTGATAATTCTTTCACCTCTATAAATGAGTCCTTTGTCATATAACGTCTTAAAGACGTGAAGAACTGCTTTATTGAGTTGTTCGTCAAGAGTAAATCTTTCACGGCTATAATCGAGCATTAAGCCCATTTTAGCCCATTGTTTATGGATAAAGTCGGCATATTCATGTTTCCACGACCATGCTTTCTCTAGAAATCCTTCTCTACCAAGATCATAACGAGAAACACCTTCCTTGCGAAGCCTTTCTTCGACTTTGGCTTGGGTAGCAATTCCAGCGTGGTCCATGCCTGCGAGCCACATGACGTCATAGCCTTGTAACTTTTTATATCTAGCGGTTATATCTTGGACGGTTGTGTTCCAAGCATGACCTAAATGGAGTTTACCTGTTACATTTGGAGGAGGGATAACCATTGAGAATGGATTTTTACTTTTATCACCAGCAGTAAAATAACCTTTGGATTTCCAATTTTCATATTTTCCTTCTTCAACTTTCTTTGGATCATATCTTTTGTCTAACATAAGTTGTCCTCCTTGCTAAATATATAAAAAGCGCCCTATTTAAGGACGCTTTAACGTGGTACCACCTTAATTCTCTTATTTAATAAGAGCACTTAATAAGCTATAACGTAGCAACCGTGATGTTCCCATCAAGCCTCGCAAGCGACAATGATTAGTTTCTAGGCGGTTATCTCACCGTTGCACCACTCTCTAATGCTAGAAATAGCTAATCAACCTCTTGGTCTTTGACTTGTATTATTATAGCAAAAATTTATTATAATAAAACACTTTATTTTTAATGTCCTTAAACATAACCTTTTTAAAATAATATAATCATTTTTAAATGAAAAACCCCTTGCTGAAGGAGTAATCCTTTAACAGGGGGTTTATTCGTTTGAACAATCAAATATTAGAAATATGTAATGTAATCAATCATAAGTGGTTGAGCACCAGCATTAGTTGTTACAGCGATAGAAACATTCTTTCTATATCCTTGTTTTAGACCACAGTTGATGTAATTCCAACCTGCTTGAATATCGCCAGTACCATCAGCTTTATATTTCTTAGTGGATGGATTATCATTATCGCCTGATAAGTTATATGCATCATATGAGAATAATTGAATTGTCATATTTGATCCAGCTGGAACATAGTACCAGAATGCAACTGATTCAATATTTACACTATATTGTTGAGCAAAAGCAGGATTAATAATTGTTCTAACACGTTTAGTGCCGTCGGCTTTCATACGCATAGCATTATTACCTTCAATATAGTAATCAGAAACTTGAGTAAGTCTGTCGCTGCTGTCAATAACGGTCCATGGATCACCAGATGAATTAGTGAACATTGCTTGAAGTGTAGCTGTGCCTTCATCGCCAGTTACAAGAACGTTATCTTCAGATAAAGTAAATGATGAATCACTAATAACATCGGCAATTGAACCACTAATATTACTCTTATTTATAGTGATAGTTGACTTGTCAGCATTAAATGTTCCTAACCATGTACCGAAATCATATGAATCTTCATCAAAATATGTTTTGAATTCATCTGGAACTTCAAATGATCCAGTAGTCACAATTGTTAATTCATCACCATTAATAGTGTGGCTTGTTGGTTGCATATTTGCACCAGCATATGCATATGTATACCCATTAGCACCTAAACCAACTTTAACTGTGTATGCCTGGGCAGGAACGTTATTTGGTTTAATATGAACTGTACCATGATATGACTTTGTAATATGTGTAGCAGACTCGTTATATTGTTTTGTTGGAACGAAAACTGGTTCTGTATAGATTGTAATATCATCAATTGGCATAAAAACATAATCAGTTGAAATGCCTGAGTTATTAATCATGATATTAATTGCATAAACTGTCTTTGTTGGATCAAGATTAATTGTGCATTTTGTCCAATCGGCACCAGAAGTAATGGTAAAGTCTTTTGTTCCGGTACCATAGGTTGAAGAGTTTCTATTGCTGTCTGTCAAAACAAAGTTTTGATAATAAACTTGTGCTCTAATTTGAACACTACTTGCATTAACTCCTGTTCCATCAGGATTATTACGTCCGCTATGAACCCAGAAAGACAATCTATTACCTCTACCAAAATTATAATGTTGATTTTGATCCCAAACTTCTCTACTCCAAGCTCTAACCCAACCAGCTTTTTGGCCTTGTAAAAGCATAGCTTTATTTCCGCTATGTACTGGACCTGTGCCATTAGTACTTAAATTAAGATAATTTGATGTACTTGGAATTTTGAAACCTGAGCCAGAAACCCAAGTTGCACCGTTACCAGCGCCTGCGTCAACATAATATGCACCCCTTAAATTACTTGCTGTAAAAATTGAGGTTTGATCAGCTGAATAACCTGTTCCTCTGTCTGGATAACTTTCAAAGTCGTCCATAACATAAACACGATTCATTTCACCAATTGTTGGAGCAAGAGCCGCACCTGCACCACTCTTTTCAGAGAAGTTTAATGTTCTATAGTCACTTGAAACTGAACCTGTATAAACAATGTTTCCGCTAGCTAATGTCATTGTGAAATTACCTGAATTATCAAGTGCGATTGTACCTGTTTGACCAGCGACAGAAACATTCGAACCTTCTCTAGTAAGCTCATAGGTGTTTCCGTCTTGTGCTTTACCATTATAGGTTTTACCTAATCTTTCAACATCCCAACCAGCTTCAACACATGAATATTCTACTGTTAATGCTGTAATGGTTGTTTCTGCAGTTGCATTTGTAATCATCACATAGTTAGGACTTGAAATTAATTCTTTTTCTGTTCCAGAAACTAAAGCGCTCTTAGGACCGTAATTCTCATAACTTCCGGCTAAGCCTTCTTGGATGAATAAAGAACCACCACTATACTGGACTGTAACAGATTTAATGTTTGTAATCTTTCCATTAAATTCGGCAGTTTTGTGATAATTGAATACTCTTCCAGATGGAGCAAGAACTAAGTTGTTGTTTGCGTCCTTCTTTGCTAATGAGTAGTTCATTACCATTGGTAAGCTTTCACCAAAACTTTGTTGGACATTTTGCTGATATGTAGTTGTTAAACTAGACATTGCAAAAACATCACTATTCAAAGTTCTCGTATAAGTTGGTTCATTTGCATTTGTTCTCGATGTTGTTCTTTTTGACTTTACACCAGCAATGACAGCACAAACTGTCAAAACTGAAACAGTTGTCAAAGAAAGAAACATCGTCAATAAAGTCTTTTTCTTCATTATAAAGCCTCCTTTATACAATAAACAACTTACTAACATTATATGTTAATTATGAAGTTTTTGAAAGACTATTTTAATCGGGCACTTTAAAACAGTAGGACAAGTCTAATTTTTAAATATTTTTACACAAAAAAATGCGTTATTTTAAAATAATGCTATCGCCTGGAATATGGATTTTGAACTTATCCATTGCATAAACTGAAAAATTATTCTCAACATGGAATGTAGCATAATGCTCGATTCCTTTAACAACACCATAAATGAAATTCTTATTTGAAGACTTATCTTCATCATATGCTGTAAATGTGATGAGGTTTTTCTTAAGTTCAGGTCTAGGAGTAAATAATTCCTCACGAAGATTAGCAAGATATTCTGTATTTTTACTAATGCGTTCTTGCGCATCAGATAAATCATTTTGTGCTTCATCAAGCTTATCTTGAAGTGCTTGTTTATTTTCTTCATCGGCTTTTTCTAAAGCTTTTTCTGTCTTTAGAATAATTCTATTGGCAAGTTTTACATCTTTTCTTGCTTCTAGTAAAGCTGCATTAGCAGGATCTGAAGCAAGTTTCTCTTTGAGAAGTTTCTTGTTTAAGATAACAACTGCGTTTTCAGGAGAAATCTCCACCGTGCATTCGCCTTCAATATGAGCAAATTCTGGTCTATCTTTAACTTCAAGAGTTGTTCCACAGGCTTTAACAAATAAACGGCCGTCTTTTCGGAATGCGTGTCCAGATGTTTCGTTTTTATAAACAATTTCGTGAGATTTGACTAAATCATGATTTTCATCATAAATCTTCATATTCTTGACCGGCATATATATATAGTCAACTTTAGCAGGTTGATCGAGTTTAAGTTTCATGACGAAATATTCGTCTAAACCGTTAACCTTGAAGAATGCTGCGACATAGTCAGTCTTATCTTCGGTAAACTCAATCTTAATTGGTAGTTTAATGCTATTTGGAATTTCTTTTAGTGAAATTTCATTAACATTTGCAACAAGTTGCAACTCTTTATTAAATGCAGTATCTAAAAGTTTGCTCTTTAAGTCTGCAGGTAAATCAATAACGTTTTTTCCAATAGTAACTTTATTTTCACTAAATGTAGCTTTAAAGCTATTGTAAGTACGAACACCTAAAATTGAATTTGTGGTGTCTTTATCGAATAGGTAAGCGGCATCCATATCAAATGTGAGTTTAATCTTCTCTTTAGTTTTGACTCTACCTTTGAATGGGGCTTTAACGATAACGTTACCTTTAATTCCAGGAATTTGACAATAGTAAATTGTCTCATCACCAAGTTGTTCAACAACATCAATAATACCTTCAATATTACCTTTTTCATCGACTTTGATATTTTCTGGTCTAATACCAAATTTAACATCTTTTCCTATATAGGAACTATTAACGAGTTCTTTAGTTTTAAGATTAGAAAACTTAAGCAATGGTTTTGCCTCTGCATCAGTTAATGTTGCAGTCAAAACTCCACCATCTTTACCAAGTTTAGCATTCAAAATGTTCATTTGAGGTGAACCTAAGAATGTTGCGACAAATAAGTTTGCTGGATCGTTATATAAGGCAACTGGAGAATCTACTTGTTGAATAAAACCATCTTTCATAACAACGATTCTTGTACCCATTGTCATAGCTTCAGTTTGGTCGTGGGTAACATAAATGAATGTTGTTTTTAGTTTCTCATGAAGTTTTGTAATTTCACTTCTCATTTGAACTCTTAACTTAGCATCTAAGTTTGATAATGGCTCGTCAAGAAGGAAGACTTTTGGTTCACGAACAATGGCTCTACCTAAAGCGACACGTTGTCTTTGACCACCAGATAAAGCCTTAGGCTTTCTGGTTAATAATTCTGAAATTTCAAGGATTTCTGCAGCATTTTTAACGCGTTTTTCAATTTCTTCTTTTGGAGTGTGTCTTAATTTAAGACCAAACGCCATATTTTGGAAAACTGTCATGTGTGGATAAAGAGCGTAATTTTGGAAGACCATGGCAATATCTCTATTTTTACTCTCAACATCGTTAACAACTTCATCATCAATGTAAAGTTTGCCTTGAGTAATATCTTCAAGACCTGCGATCATTCTTAAAGTTGTGGATTTTCCACACCCAGATGGACCGACGAAAACGACAAATTCTTTGTCAGGGATATCGAGGTTAAAATCATTAACAGCTCTAACACCGCCTTCGTATACTTTGTACACATTTTCTAATTTTACTTTTGCCATGATTAATTCTCCTTACTCTCCTCAGATATATAGAGACCCTTTTTATAGTAATCAGGGTAGTTTAGTCGATTAATGTATTTGTCAAAGGCCTCGTGGGATAGTAATGTCCACGCTATCATCATAAATGAAGATAGGAATGCAATTACTATAATAATAACAATTTGGGCAATAAAATCAACAAACATTAATCCCACTACTAAACCTGTTGTTAAAACAAAAAGTAATATATTTTTGAAAAACTTTGCCACGAAAAAGATGAAAGAATTTCTAAAAACTTGCCAACATGAATTCGTGTAATAACAATCATATGTAAGTGTATAAACACAAATTATAGATAATACAATGAACTGAGTAATGCATAAACCCATGCCAATACTTTGGACCCAAGGTTGTTCTGAACTTTGTTGAGTTCTTAGCATAAAAAATGAGCCAACCACTAATAAAAAAAGTGAAACTCCCCACACAAAACCAAACACCAATGCATGCTTCCAGTTTTTCTTAATTCCGACAAAAAATTCTGGCCCTGTCAACACTGCATTTTGCCAAGCAATTTGTTTACAAACTTGCGCTAGTCCAGCTAGGCCAATAAAACCAATCATTGAACACGGAATTGCAATTATCATCATATAGAAAATCATCGAAAAAACTAGAGATGAATAGTTAGCTTCATCGGCAGGAATGCCAATAATAAACATATCAAAAATTAGAATATCTACTACCAACGGTAGTAAAAACACAAATAATAACATAGATAATGATACCATTTGTCTTTTTTGATTCTTCAAAAGATCAAGGAAAATTTGTCTCCTAGTATGAGGAAGCTCTTTAACACTAAAATCTGTTTTTCTTTCCTTGTTTTTCATCTTATTTTCCTAAAACATATTGCATAAACTTGAATGCATTTTCTGTATGTTTTTTTGATTGAGAATATTCACCAATATTCCAACTTTTTGCAGCTATAAAGGCATAGTAATTTATGTCTTCTTTCAAGTTTGCAATTTCATTTAATGGCGTTACTTTAGGCACTGCAACACCATAGCCAGATTCATCGATCGTTTCGTCTGTAATTTTACATAATTCTTTAACTTCGCTAGTAAGTTCAAGAGCAGCTGTTTCAATTCCAATGCTTTGTAATTTTTCTTCTGGAAGAATGATTAAATCACATCTATTGTAAGCAACAACTGAAATCTTTTTTGCAAATGTAACTTCATCTTCTAAATAATCAGCTTCAATAACTTCTGTTTTCCTAATTCCTAAATCTTTTAAATCAGTGAATAATTTTTCTTCAGCGTTCTCTTTTGCATAGCAAGGAACAAAAATTGACAATGTTTCATTCTGTTTTGCCCGGTGCATAAAAGAATAAGAAAGTGGGAATAAAACAACAGGAACCACTATTGCAAGCAAATACAAATACCAAGTGTAAGAAAATGACTTTTTAAACTGAGTAGAAAATTTCATTTTCTTAACTCCACGTTAATAACTATAGAACCATAAACCTGAATTCTAGCCTTTTGGTTCTTCTTAAATGAAAATTTACTTGGAAGATAGAAGATTTTATCTTCTTCCTTTAAATTTTCATCAACTTTTGCCTCTAAAACGTAGTATTCACGCCCATTATATTCTTTAATATTTTCAGAAATACTATGTATTTCCACATCATACTCGCTTAGTTCGACTTTAGAAGCTCCTTCAAAAAAACGAACGTCAGCTTTTAAAACTCGACGAATAACCGTGAAGTAGAAGACAGCATAAATTAAGTAAAAAACGCTGACTAATATAGTAAAAATTAACTCTAAGATATACTTTTGTTTTGATGTTAACATTAAAAGTATAATTAAAGCGAATGTAAGAATAGTAGATAAAATAAAAAGTATAAAATGGCGTCGTTTTTTATATTCGGCGCCATATAAACCTTTTTCAATATCAACTAAATTAAGCATTTTGTTTTCTAAAATCTGCAATTAATTTATCTTTGATAAACTTACCCCAAATTGCATAACCAGCAAGTGACATATGTAAACCATCAAGTAAGAAATATGCTTGATTTGGTTCTCCGTTTGCTTTTAATAAACCTTCTCCCGCATTTAAAGTGGTTACATAGTCATGAGTTTTTTCGTAATTTTTTGCAGCATTATTAACAACATCAAATTCTACTTGCCTATTTCTGTAATTTGGAAGTTCATTAATTAAAACATAATAAATATGAGTATTTGGAAGATGAGAATGAACATCATCAAACATCTCATTTAACCATGTGCTTGTTTGTTGAGCACTAGTTCCAGTGTTAATAATATTATTAACACCAACATAATAAATCACAATTTTTGGAGAATATGGATAAACAAGTCTTTGGTTAAGCTTATCTTTCCATTGTTCAACTGTTGTTCCGCCAATACCATGGTTAAATGTTATCATTGGATCTAAATCATCTTTCGAATTGACCCAGTTCTCCATTGAAGATGAACCGGCCAACATGATATGGTGATCTTCAATCTCAACATCTCTAGTTTCATAATTAGCCGCTTTTGTCTCATAATTTGTATCATCAAGCTTTAAGTTACTTGAATAATTTTGAACGGTGATAGTTCCTTCGACATTACTTTCTCCTTCTTTTGAGGCAGAATAGCTAATCTTCTTTGCTGAATCACTATATGAGGCAGTAAGAGTTACTCCAGTTTTAATCTTAAAATTTAAAACATCAACCACGTTACTTGGAGTTCTTTTTAATCTAGAAATTGCCGAATTAGAAAGTTTAACTTTTCCATCATTTACTGGAATATTTACTACACCGGAAATTGATACTAAAGTATCAATTGAATCATCAATATGAGATGGTTCGACATATTCAGGTTCCACAAAGTCTTCGTCTGGATTTTGTTGAGACCAATGCGCATACAAAATCAAATTTGCGGTTATAGAAGTATTAAAATCAAAAGGAGAATTAACAATTGGATCAAGATGCCAACCATCAAATTCATAATTGACTCTCATTGGATCTCTTTCTGGTCTAGAAACTTTATTGTTTTTATCAATTACATCAACTTTTAATGCGGTCGAGCTTGTTGAAGCATACATACCACTATTAAGATCAAGTTCTTCTTTCCCAATATTTTTATAGAAAGAAACCGTGACTTTTTCAGCATCAAGTTGTTTCATTGAATAACCTTCATCTTTGTAATCAATGATTTTTGTTTTGCTTCCACAACCTGTTAAAACGAATCCTGAAACAAGGAGTAATATTAAATTTTTTCTCATTTATTTACCCTCCTTAACGAATTTAAGTAATTCATTTAAATCGCAGGTTGCAACACCAATACATTTATCTCCAGCGCCATAATAGATGAATAGTTTTCCGTCTCTATTAACAATGCCTGTCGGGAAAACGCATCCATTGTAATAACCATCAGTTTCAAATTTTTCTTCTGGTTCAAAGATATAATCTTTGGTTCTATATAAAATCTTGGTTGGGTCATTTAAATCAAGAAGAGCTACACCTACACGGTAACTGTTATCTTTAAGACTTACTCCGTGATATGTCATAAGCCAACCATCTTTAGTTTTAATTGGAGGAGTAGATGCGCCAATCTTTAAAGATTCCCAGTCTTGTTCACCTTCCATAAGCAACTTATAGTTATCAAAATATTGAAGGTCATCACTAAAGGAAATATAAATGGCAGGGTTCTTATTTTCGTATCCTTTTCCACATCTTTCCATTCCGCGAGATAACATTACAAATTTTCCATTAATCTTCTCTGGGAAAAGAATGACATCTCTATCATCAAATCTTGGATCAGTGATATGACCAAGCTTTTTCCAGTGTTTCAAGTCTTTTGAGACTGCCAGATGAGTTAATGTGTTGTTATAAATAAGTGATCTTGGGCCAAATTCTGGTTGAAAACCAAAATATTCTTTATCTTCTCTCCAATACTGGCCTGGATGAAATACTCTAGAAGCGTAAGTAAGGTAGTAATAAGAGCCCATTTTAACAATTCGTGGGTCTTCAATGCCTCCTTCATCTACACCGCCTTCTTGGCCCTCTAAAATAGGTTTATCGCTATATCTAGTGAAGTTTATACCATCACTAGAAGTAGCAAGACCTAAAGATATAGTGTGTTTCTTATCATTTGCAGCCGCTCTATAAAACATATAGAACAAATTGTCTTCATCGTTAAAGATAACTGCTGGATTAAGTACACAAAGTTCTTCCCAAGTGTTTTTTGGATTAGCACTTAGAATTGGGTTTTCTTTTACTCTTTGAAGTTTCATAAGTGTCTCCTTATTCTACTGGGATTAAAGTCGATGAATAAGTATCATAACTATCCTCAAGACTAAATTTGATGTTATCAACATAAACTGAGGATACAGCCGCAGTATTAGCATTTTTACTTAAACCAAATGTTAATCTTTGCAATGTTTGCATTGATCGTTTACCTAAAGAAGGGGCACCAGTAGTTAATCTAGACCAGTTATCATCGCCAAATCCAATTATATATCTCGTCCATTTATTACTCACATTTGGAATTAAGAATCTATATTGATGAGTTGTCGTACCGTTTTTAGTATAAAGATTAATAATGAAGTTGGCTTCACCATCACCTTTGATATCTAGTTGAATTGCGCGACACTCAACATCATCACCTACTGTTGGATAACAAGCATATGCTGGACTTGCAAAAACATTGTAATGTTCATCATGCCCTTTCTTATAATCAAGTTTAACGGAATGCTCTCCGCCTTCACTAGAAACCTCATCACTTAGAGTTGAATTTTCATATTCTAAGTTATTTAAACCAAGCCAATGGATATCAAGTTCTTCTTGACTTGAATATTCAAAATCATCTAAAAGAGTTATTCCATTTTCATCTGGGTGAAGTTCTTTTTCGATTTGAAGAATACTTGTGTCAGTTGCATTAGCAAGCATAATGTTGTCGAAATAAACAGGATTATTTTGAACATAAAGTGGATGGGCAACTTTTTCGCCTGCAACTTCTACATAGTAGAAATATTGCATTCCAATAGCAAAATTGACCACATTTTTACTTTCTAATGGCGTAGTATCTTTTGGATTTCCTTGATAAATTTTAAGATTCTTAAATGGTATTACATATTCGGTCCATACTCTTGGAGCTTTTTCAATTTCATAGCGATACCATCTGCCATCTTTAAATGCAACTTGTATGACAACTGATGGAGAAACATCTTCACCTTTATAATCTGCAAATAATGGATCGGTAGAGTTAGGAATTGATGCATCCTTAATCCAGAATTTAATAGAATTAAATCCTTCAGCCTTAACATCTGTATAAATGTCATATGTAGCCATTGACATATCTGCTTTATAGGTAAATTTACCAGCATGTACGTTTGTGGCGTTATGGAATTTAGCTTCATCTTCTAAAAAGATACCTTCATCTTTATTATCGTATGAAGTTTCCCATTGCTCATAAGCTTGACTACGATAAATATATGAATCAAAGTCTTCAATAATTCCGTCGTCTTGGACAATTCTTGGATTTGTTGAAACACTTGGAAGTTGAATAATTTCAAAATCTTTAAATGAAAGTGATCCACTACTATAACAGCCATTTAACCCAAATTGAATTTGTGAAATAAAATAAAATTGACGTTTTCCTTCAACAATTGAACTCTGTCCAAATGCTTGATATGGTACAGTAATTTCAGTGAATTCATTTTGAACTAACGTGGTTAAAGGTTGTTCAACACTCCACCTATCTTTATCAGGTTCATATAGTCTTATAACAGCATTAATGCTGTTTGCACCACCGGTATACTTAATTTTTACTCTAACTGCGTTTCCGTCGCTAAAGTATTTTTCAACAGGAATTTTAGCAAAGCCATAACCATAACTATTAATTCCTTTTTCGTTACCATTAAACCCTGCTCCTGTTGAATATTCTAGGGTTAATCCAGTAGCAAATTGCGGATTAGAAGCATCGTCTTTAATAAACGACTTCTTAAAGTTATAAGATTCATTAATCCAGTCTTTTTCTGGAATTTCACTGAAGTCTAATTTTTTGATAAATAAGTCGCTATAATCATCGAACTTAACGCATTTCATTCCCCCGATAATACAACAACCATCACCAAATGTTTTTTCAAAACAAACTTCAATGGCTTGAATGTGTTCATAATTAAATACTTCGTTTTGAACAACTGTATCCCTTGTTCTAAGTATAAATTCGTCAAATCTTAATAGAACAACCTGTCTTGCATCCATTGTAAATTTGACTTGTTTGTACCATAATTCACCATCTTGATCGATGATACGAATTAAAATAGTTGAGTCATGACCCATAAAGTAGAAATTACAATAGAAAGCATCGGTGCCATAAAATTCCATTTCAACAGCTTTTTGAACATCTAGCCAGCCAACAGATGTAACTGGACCAACGCTTGTATTTTCTTTTTCAAAAGAAATCTTTAAAGAATCTTTGTTTCCGGTGCCAAAGAAGTCATTATGATCAACATCAATATCTGCATAGGATCCAACTTTATGAAGCTGCCAATCCGATGCATCACCAACTGGAATATCGATTTCTCCTGATCCATCTACTTTGTAGAAGAAAGAACGATAATCAGATACTTTTTCTTTGCCGACACTCTTTGAGTTATATTCGTTAATGGCTGTAACTCTCCAATAATAAGTAATATTCTTATCCTTTAAACTACCTGTTACTTTGAATGAAATTGCACGAATATTTGTTTCACAAATATAAACTATACTTGATGAAGTGTTATCAAATGAAGTTGAAGAACAAACTTCAAGAGAATAATTCATGGCATTTTCAGATTCAGTCCAACTAAAGGTAGGGGCTTCTTCTACAACTACACCATCGCCTGGCGCTAATAAACTGAAATCGCCTAAAGCACCTTTCTTAACACTTTGTGTAATGTCTTTTCCCTCATCAAAACTTAAATTGATTAAATCAATTTTTCCACATCCTACAAGCAGGGATGAAATTATAGGAATTAAAAGTAAATGACGTCTTTTCATAACTTATAACACCTTATTTGAGACAACTACAAATGATGAGGCAGGTATAGTTAACTCATTAATTTTATTTAGCGATCCTTCAATTTCATAATTAGGAATAATAAAACCATCTTCTCCTAATAATGCTGATTTTTCATTGAAAAGATAAACATAAAGTTTTTCATTATTATTATATTTTTCGTCTAAGACGAACTTGACTTGTTGAGCATTTATGACATCAGTATTGCAGAACATAACGCCCGCTAAATTTCTATCATTTGATATAGTAGCAAGAGATCGTAATGTTGGATTCTTTTCGCTATTATTATCACCAGAATCAAACACGATATTGTGTCTTCTTAATAGGTTAATTAATAACATTGATGAATGATACCATGGTCTAAGTTGTTGTTTTTTTGGCAAAGCACTTCCAAGAGAAGAGAACATTCCCCACTCTTTTGCTGTTGCAGTTCCATCAGAGTTATACATAAAGTGCATTCCATCATCAAAATCCCAATAGGCAATACCGTTTATGCCTGCTGCTAAAGCAGTTAATGTGTAATTTGCCATTGATTTTGCGTATGGATAAGTACGAATATTACCTTGGCAATCGGTTACTTGATTCTTTCCATCTTGTAATCCGGCTTCCCAAATATGCATTTTTCTAATAGAGCCAAATCCTGGATCATATTCTTTAATTTTGGCTGTTCTTTCATTATATTGATTAAGCATTGTGCCATTATCTAAAGGTTCCTTATATGGATAAACGTGGATTCCATAATCTCCAACAGCATTTCTTAATGTTTCGTCTTTGGCTATACCGTAAAGGTATGTGTCCATCGAACCATCAGCTGTTGCTGTTGCATCAGAACCAACAATTTTAATATTTTCTAAACCTAGAGAGTCAAGTTTTGCGCGAACATTTAAAACGCCTTGTCTCCATTTTTCAAATGTATTATGGGCATTTTTACTTGAATTCGCTCTGCCTAAATAGTTTGGTTCGTTCGAATTAACAACATATTTAATACAAGTAAATCCTTTTTTAAGGACAAGATATTCAACAACGTCGCCCATCATCTTAGCCCATCTTGGATCACTTGTAACATCATCCATCATACCCCAAGTGTCGTTAGGGAAGGAGCCAATAACGTTCCATGCGCCAAAGGCGACAGTTATGTCATGAGCTTGGCAATACGATAAGACTTGCTCGGTTGATTGCATCCACTTATTCGTGAAATTATATGTCCAAGTATCGTTTGTTTTATCTTTATCACCTTTTTTATCTAAATTTTCGCAGAACCAGTCAAAGTTAACCATGCAACGAACTAGAGACATTCCATCCATTCGTTCAGCATATTTTGAAATGGTATCCCAGGCGTCGGCTTGAAGTTTATTTAAATCTTCATAAGCACCCCACTCAACACCAAGACCGTCAAAATCATCATTAATTAAATTAATTTGTGGCGAAAATACCATGACACCGTCAGGTTTTTTGATGTTGCTTTCAAGTTTAGAACATCCTGGAAGCACCATCGTTACTAGTAGCAAGAATTTTTGTATTCTTTTTACCATAAATTTTATTTTCCTATTGCTCTATTAACTTCAGCGATTGTGTTATTCCATTTTGCAGTATCAAATTTAGCAACATATTCGGAAATATCTGGATAATTTTTATCAAAGGCAAACTTAAGTGCATAGTCATTACCATCGCCAATCATAGAAGATGTATTTTGATCTTTAAGATTTGTTGATAACCATTTAACGTGTGGAGGTTCACCAAAGGTGACTAATTGATTTGCAGCTTTTGCAGCTTTCATATCATTAGTCCATTTTGTGATAATTTCATAACTTTTTTGTTCAGTATATGGATCATAAGAAGATGTATCGTTACCTAAAGTAATCATCTTTCTTAAATACTTAGCACCATTATTTTTCTCAACATATTCGCCATCAGTCATGGTCCAGCTATCTGAAATGAGTTCAATATCTCCATTTTCATCAACAAAGTAGTCGACATCTTTTTTGCCATAAATGGCAAGGTTTGTGCCCTCTTCACCTAAAAGGAATTCTAAGATATCAAGAATCTTTTCTTGTTTTGAATCAGAAATATCAGCATTAAAGAATGTCATTGAGAACCAGTTTTCACTTCCTTCAAGATGGAATTTTCCATCTGGTCCTTTAACTTTCATAATTGCAGTATAGTCATCTAAAGCTTCTTCAGAAATACCAGTTTTAATCCCTTTTACATCTTTTCTTAAGGTTGCATAATTAGAAAGAGACAAGTTTTCATAATAAATACCCATATGGCCACTCTTAAATTCATCATAAGCCTTAGTATTTTTAGTATTAGAAACTTGGTCAAAATACTTAGTTGGATTTGCCATTGCATAGCTTCTTGTTAATTCTAGACCCTCTTTATAACCTGCAGTTGTGAAAGCATTCACGACAGTTCCATCAGGTTGGACTGAATAACAGTGAGGTGAGTCTTTATAGAAGTTAGTTAATGACGGAAAGCCCCAAGCAACATCACCAATTGCACATGCATTTCCTTCTTTAACTTCATCTTTATTTGCAAATAATTCAATAATATTTTTGAATTCTTCCCAAGTATAAACATCATCATCGTGAACTAATGTTGGATCAATTTCTCTTAACCAGTCACGTCTATAGACGTAAGTAAATGAAGAGAAGTCTTTTGTTGGGTCATCTTGATTATATGCAAGAGGAATTCCATATAAATCTCCATCAATTTTTAAGTATTCAATATTTGAGGTTTGTTCAATTAGTTTTTTAATTTTTGGCCACTTAGATAAATCTCTTGGTAAAGCTTTAACAACTCCACCTTCTGCCCAGTTTTTATATGTATTTCCAAAATTAAATGATTCAAGGTCAAAATGGAAAACATCGCCGATGTTATCACCATTAACTTCGCCCATGACTTGTTCGCCCCAAGAGTTGTAATCGTATGAAGAAGGTTCGATTGTAACGCCAAACTTTTCTTCAATTACATCTGTATAAGGATCTGAGCCATCCCAAGCTGAGAAATATAAATTTCTAAGTTTTAAAACGTGTTCTTGATTTTTCTTTTTACAGCCTGTTAGGCCAACAATTGAACAACATAGAAGTGCTGAAACAGTTAATAGTTTTTGATTCATAATTATTTTTCCTCCTAACCTTTAATAGCACCAACAACGATTCCTTTTACAAAAAATCTTTGTAAGAAAGGATAAAATGACATCATCGGAACAATTGTGAAGAATACCGCAGCCATTTGTAATCCTTGAGAATAAATTTTCTTATTATCTCCACCATCAATCTTAGTAGATGATGTGACAATCATTTCACGAAGTACTTGTTGAAGTGGTTTATATTTCGCAGTTTTAATAAATAACATACCGTTATACCAGGAGTTCCAGTTACCAACTGCAAAGAATAAACCGATTGTCGCAAGCATCGGAAGTGATAAAGGTAAATAAATCTTCGCGAAAACAGTGATGTCATTAGCGCCATCCATCTTCGCTGATTCTTCCATTTCTTTTGGTAAGGATGCAAAGTAGTTCCTCATCAAAAGCATGTTAAACGTATCAATAGCACCCGGGATAATCATAACTAAAATTGAGTCATAAAGTCCCAAAGATACTATTAAATAATAGTATGGAACAAGGCCACCACCAAAGAACATGGTGACCAAAATCATGTTCATGACAAAGTTTTTACCAAACCAATTACTTCTACTTAAGGCATAACCTGTAATAACGGTAAAGAATAATTGGTAGGCTGTGCCTACTATAAGAAGTATCATCGTGACTGAAAAACCAGACCACAATAACTTATTATTGAAAACTTCTCTATAAGCATCAAAAGTAATTTCTTTTGGATAAATCAAGAAAGGAGTCTCAAGTACAACACGCTCAGGTGATAAAGAAATAAGGAACGCGTTATAGAACGGATAAATAATCATTAAGGTGAAAAGGCCTAAAATAACGAAGATAATCCAGTCTAAAGGACCGAGCCTATTATTTGCATTGCTCGTTATTTTTCTAAGCGGTAATCGTTCTATTCCAACATCTTTTCTCATTAGATGATTCCTCTTTCACCGCATGCCTTAGCGATTCTATCTGTTGCAATAACTAAAATAAAGGAGACAACAGACTTAAATAAACCAACCGCAGTACCGATTCCAGGATTTCGATATGACTGGAATGTTTCACGGTAGATATATGTATCTAAAATATCAGCTTTTTCATAAACAAGTGGATTATATAAATTGAAAATCTGATCAAATCCAGCAGATAAAACACCACCAACAGACATAATAAGTAATAAAATTGCTACTGATTTAATTCCAGGTAGAGTAACATGCCAAATCTTTTGTAAACGTGTAGCACCATCAATGTCTGCAGCTTCATATTGATCCTGTGGAATTCCAGCCATAGTCGCGAGGTAAACAATTGAACCCCAGCCAGCTTCTTTCCAAATATCAGCACCAAAAATTAAGCCTAGGAAGAAATTGCCGTTTGCCATAAACATGACACGTTTTCCACCTAAAACATATATTAAGTCATTTATCGACCCACTTGTAGTAAACAAGGACGAAACAAAGCCAGCAATAATAACCCAGCTTAAGAAGTGTGGAAATGTAACAATAATTTGAATAACTTTTTTAACTCTTCTCATTCTAAGTTCATTTAAAAGAAGAGCGGTTGTTACTGCGCCAACAAAGGCCAAAACAATTTTAATTGTTCCAATCTTAATCGTGTTCAAGAGAACCGTCCAGAAATATGGGTCTTCAAATATAACTTTAAAGTTATCAAATCCAACCCATTTAGAACCAAAAATACCAAGTTTTGGATAATACTTTTGGAACGCCATCAAAACACCATACATCGGTACGTAGCAGAAAATAGCATAAAATGCTATCGCTGGAATAATCATCGCGATTAAGAACCCAGACTTTTTGAGTCTAAGCTTTGCTAGGTGACCAAATGATCTTTTGTGGCGAATCGTTACAAGTTCCATAATTTAACGGGCATTTTTAACAATGTAATCTAAAACTGTATCAATATCTGTGAATAATAATTCAACGTATGTATCAGCAGCTCCTGCATAAATAGCTATTCTTCCTGTTTCAGAATCGGCTAATGCACAAGTTGGGAAGCAAACATTTGGAACAAAACCGTTTGTTTCATAATCCATTTCTGGAGTTAAAAGATATGGAGAACAACGGTATAAAACTTTACTTGGATCATCTTTATCCAAGATAATTGCTCCAATTGAATAAACGTAACCATTGCATGTATTTGTGGTGCCGTGAATGAAGCATAACCAACCAAGGTTGGTTTCGATTGGGTTACAACCTGCTCCAACTTTAAGTCCACACCACCATTCATAACCGCTTTCCATAATGTGAGAATGTCTTCCCCAGTCAATCATGTCTTTACTTCTAGAAAGGAAGATGTCTCCAAAAGGAGTGTGACCGTTATCGCTTGGTCTAGAAAGGAGTAAATAATCTCCATTTATACGTTTTGGGAAGAAAACTCCATTACGATTACATGGAAGAACTGGGATTGACACGAATGTGAATTTTTTAAAGTCGTGTGTCTTAATAACAGCAACAGTTGGACCGTGCATATGAGTGCAGAAACTTACATAGTAAGTTCCTTCAATCTCAATTAGACGCGGGTCGTAGCAATAATCAAACTTCATGAGATTTCCTTTTTCATCAAAAATCTCGATTGGTTTTTCTTCAAATTCAAAATGAATTCCATCTTTACTTCTGCCTAAGTATAAGAAAGGAATTGTAGTAAATGTATCGCCTCTAAAAACTCCGATAAATCCGTCTTCGTATGGTAAAAGTGCAGAGTTAAAAACTCTGGAAACTCCTTTTATTGGATTTCTTTTAATAATTGGGTTTTTTGAGTAACGCCAAATCGGAGAAGCACAATCTTTTGGCTTTTCTTCCCAAGGAATATTAATTTTTGGACCAATAATTCTATTTTTCATAATTAACCATCCATCATTTATAGATAACTTAAAGCAAGATTATCGAAATAAAGAATTGCAAAACCGTTATCACATTTTGCAGTAATTTCGAGTTTATAGCCTGCAGATAATGTAAAATCAAAATCAACATGTGCTAAAGCACTACCTGAATTTATTTCAACATAACCTGAATTACCTTCAGCACCAGCAATATATGAAACGACATTATCACTTGCATCAAGAATTGCGATTTTATATTGAATAGCTCCTGAAGCGAAGAAATAATCATTGCCTAAATCAATATCAAAATGATTAACAGGACCAAATGGCAATTCTGGTGTGTAAATAAGCTTCCTTAATTCTTGGTCACAGTTAAAGCTAATAGCTTTGCTACCACCTTTTTCTTCACTATTCATTTCAACTGGATTTACATTATTCCAACTTGAAGTGTACTTTTTCTCACTCCAATGTTCATTAGTATAAGTTCCGCTTCCAGAGCCGTCTTCAAAATCAACGGCCAAATCTGCATATTGAGAGAATGAATTTCCTGCAAATGAATAGTTAGAAGCGTTTGCTCCAGTAACACTTACAATATTAATATCGTTATTATTATCCAAAGTTCCAGTAATAGTTAAGTCTGCTCCTGATGTAGCGCTATCTTTTAAGAGAATATCTGTGCCTGAAAGCTCAAAATCAAGTGAAATCGAAGTACCATCTGCACAGTTAAGAAGACTTGCGCTTGCAAATGAATCATCAATATTTAATTTATATGCATCAGTAGAATTATTATAAATATAATAATCTTTTGGAATTCCTGCAAATTCTACTAATGGATCACCTTCGCCATGAAGAATCATATCATCAATATAAAAATATTCATTTGACTTAGTTGGAGTAATCATGATTCCAAATACTTCACGATTCGGGTCAAGAGGAATACTTATTCTTGTCCATTCTGTAGAAATTGGAATGTCTTTAATAAACTTGCAATCGCCACCTTCATAACCTTGATTTAATGCAGTAACACCTTTAACATACCAAACTCTAAGAGCTAATTTTTGATTGTTTGCAGTAGATTTCATGAAACATGAAAAATTAGAGCCTCTTCCAATAGCCAAAGCGTTTCCGAAAGCAAGTCCCATTGTCATATAACGAACTTGATTCGAAGAGTGGTTTCTAAATTTTAAGCATTTTCCATTATGGCCAGCATTCAAAAGCTCAATATAATCTGGCCAACCAGATGCATTTAACAAGTTCCAGTTTGTATCGATTTTCCCAGGTATTCCGGAACTTCCAGAATACATGTCACCATAATATTGGCCTCTAAGACCAGAAGTTGAGCTACGAACAGTATTTCCACTATCAAAACCTTGGCCACTATTTTGGTATGATTCAAAGTCATCAACCCTCAACAGTTCTTCAAAATGTTTATCTTCAAAATCAATATGACTTGCAATCGGAGCTAAATATTCTATATCGCCTGTTGGGTCACCAGAAAATTTCAAAACATTGCCATTAAATGCAATATCCATCTTAAAGACAATTGATTTATTGTTTGCAGGAACAGCAGTTAACGTTAATTCATCACCCTCAACACTAGTGCTGCAAGGGAACGAAACATTATTCATTAAGTTAAGTGATTCAATTCGTGAATTTTCACCATTTAAAGTTAACTTAAACACTGTTCCGTCAGCGGAAGTAATTGTATAAACTCTTCCGTCTAATTTAACAAAGCGTTGTTCTTTTCTTGTTTCACTTGTACGAATTAATTTAATATTATCAACATATGTTTTAATATTGCCATTGGCAATATAATTAGGTGTCATAATAACAGCAACTTTATCAATATAAACAGATAATTCTTCAGCGCTTAATCCGAGAGTTTTAAAAGCTGCAGTTATAGTTGTGCTACTAGCTATCGATAATGTCTCATCATCAAGAGGAATCTCCCAATGAGTCCAATTTGTAGACGCGTTTTTGCTTAATGTATAAGTAGCATAAGTATTCTTATAACCGCTGTACCTTTCAGGGAGCGGTAAGTCTTTAAACCAAAATTGCACTTTTACGTCGGTACTTGCACCATCAGTACGGCCATCTATAAAAGTATCAATGGCAAAGCCATTATATTTTTTTGTAAGTGGTTCAATATCAATTGTTGCTTTAAAAGCTCTGCCTTGGTGAGTCAAATTCATTCTCATGGTATTTGTGCCATCACCAATTACTTGATTTTTATACACTTCTAAAGAAGCAGTGTTCGGAATTGTCCAACCGCTATCGCCATAATATTCAAGAACAAATTGATCATATAAATCGTTATTTGTAAAACCTTCAAAATCAGCCACCATAAATGATTCAGTTGCATTTTCTGTAACAATTGTTAAAGTGGCCGTTCCGGTCCAAGATGTATAACCTTCCATTGTAACGGTTGCAGTAATAACATGGCTTCCAGGTAATGTAAAAGTATTACCTTCTGTACCATAGCTAATTACTGCTCCTTCAGGAATTTCACCAGTGACAGAAATGGAGTGTGGCTGAGCATCATATGTAACTGTTGCGCCAACAAATGTATAAGAACCTGGTAGTTCAGCAGGATTTATCGTAAGTGTGGCAGTTAAAGTTAAAGTCGTATAACCATTACAAGTAATGGTCGCAGTTATAACATGATCGCCAACCGAACTAAATGAGTTCCCTGATTCTCCATAACTAACAGTAGCGCCCTCAGGAAGTTCACCTGAAACAGAGATTGAATGTTCTTGTCCGTCATATGTATATGTAGAATTATTCAAAGATAAACCGGTAAAAGTTTTGTCCGTTTGTTGTTGCTGTTGTTCTTCATTATTATTGTTATTTGAATTTTCTTTTCCCTTACAACCAGAAAAAAGCATTGCAACTATTGGAAGCAAGAATATTAATTTACCTTTTTTCATCATTTTTCCTTTAATCGCTAGACAAAAAATAAAGCGTTCACTCAAATTAATGCATAGACCGCATTGACAAAAGAGCAAACGCAACTTTTTTGTTTCATAAAGATATTGTTATTTTAATACGTACGCGTTCATTTGTATAGCAAATGCGTGCATAAATATAGCAATTAAAGATAAAACTAACGAATAATAGCAGTTATTTTTTTCATTAAAACTTCAGCCATTTTCTTATGGTGAGAAACATGACAATGGAAGTCTATTCCATCATTATCGCCAGGAAGTTTTACTATGTAAAGATTATCAAATATTTTAGATAATTCTGTGTATGTTTTTTCAATTAAAGGGTAAACACAATCTTCTTTCAAAGTTCCATAAACCATAAGGATTGGAACGCTTGGATTAATTTTTCTTTCTTTTTTAACAAATTCTCGATACGAATCGATAAATTTTCTTTCTAATTCGACTTTTTGATCAAGGTGTTGATTAATATATGAAAAATCGTTTGTACCTAACGAAAGAAGAAGTAAATCTGCTTTTTTGCTAACCCATTTTTCATCGTTTTTGACACATAAACAATCTTGATATTTTTCAAGGCCAACAGTCATTGGGTCTGTGTATGGAGAAAATGTAACTCCCCATCCAGAACCACAGAAAATATCATAGTCAAAATGAAGACTATAAAGTGCTCTAAAGCAGAAGTCTTCTACACCATCACTTGTATCGTAATCTGGAACTCCAGAATGCTGTAAAATTCCATACCCTGCAACCGAGGAATCTCCATATACTTTTACAAATTTATCAGGTTTTTTCGTGTATTTTAAAATTTTACCGTTAAATTCAATACTTTTTAGCACTAATGTATTGTCGATTGCTTCATTAGCTTTTACTAGGTCAACATAATGTGCTTTATCATCTTGAAATGCAATGTTAACGGTCCCGTTTTTATCAACTAAAAACTTCTCTTTTTGATTATAATCAAAATCTTTAATAATATAGACAAAACAAGGTTTATTTATAGAGGCTAAATTAAAGGTTAAGCTCTTGCCTTGAAAACGTAAAGAGACACCGGATCCTGTGTTAAAAAAGAAGGTGTTTTCTTTATCTTTTTTGCATCTACCCCTAAACAACGAATTTTCCATAAATTAACGCAAATTATTTACGAAATCCACTGCTTTTTCACACATTTTTTTGTCTAGTTCTTTAGGCACTAAAATGTTAGAAATTTTCTTATTTAATAAGAGTTTTACGAGGTTTGCTCCAATTAAATAACAGCCGAGTTCGTTAAGATGAAAACCTTCAGAATCATATAAATCATCAAACACTTTCATGCCTTCAAAAACGACATCACCACTATTAACAATAAGATCGATTTTGTACTCTTTTTGAATCTTACTTAAGCATTCATCGATGCCATTTTTCATTTCGATATCATTCTTAAAATTAAAGGCTGGAAGCCATTGTTTTACTTCGCCGTATTTGTAAGGATTTTTTCCAGAATAGGCCCATGTTTGGTGCCACATAATTTTAGCTTTTGGACATTTTTCACGTACATAGGTGTATACGTTATTAAAATATGGATAATAAGAATCTACGATTCCGCTAACATGTGAAGCTTGTTGAAGTGAGACGTAATCCCAGTTATCCATTAATAAAGCTTCATTTATTGAAACAAAGCGCCCTGTTGAAGCTCCGTTATTAAAAAGTTCATAATCTTTTTTGTTTTCTTTAATATTGGCATCATGACTTCTTAAAGGACAGCCGCCAATAAACAAAGTATAAATATCTAAGTCAAGTCCATTGAGTTTAGCAATATCTCTTGCATATATTTGGAGATTAACTCCAAAACTATTAGAAATAAGTAAAAGTTTCATGTTATTTAACCCATCCTAAAACTATATCTACGAATCTATAACTTCCATCTTTTTCTGGACGGCAAGTTCCTTCACAATGTGTCCCGTGTAATTCCATAATTTCAACATCTAAATCAGGTTTAAAATGTTTTAAAGTTTCATAAAATAATAAGTTTTGTTCTTTTCTCATTGGAAGATCGTTATCGTAGTAAAGAAGTAATAATCTTGAGATATCAATGCTTTTATCTACATAGTAGAGTGGGGCTATTTTAGTGATTCTTTGAATCCACGGATCCATTTTTAATTCAATTTCTTGAACGTTAAAGTGGTCGGTCATTTGACCATCATCACTAATCCAGCCCTTTATCATTTTATAGTCTGCACCAGCATCACTCAAATAATGCTTATCAACACAAAGCATCATTATGATATAGCTTCCTGCAGATGAACCAGAGATATAAATATCTCTACTTAAGTTATATTTATCTAAATTATCTTGTAAAAACTTAATACTTTGGGCAACTTCTTCAATGTAGGAAGGCCATTTAGCGTTTGGATAAAGATTATAATCAACCGAAACAAAAGCATAGCCGTTATCAGTAAAGGTTTTGCCAAATCTTTCCATGTGTTCGTTATGTTTATCGCCTTCTACTAAACCACCACCATGAACATAAACAATCGTTTTGTTTGCTTTAAAAGAATCTGGCAAATAGATGTCTAACTTGCAGTTTTTGTAGTAAGTTAAATCGAAATAAGTTTTCATAAACTACTTAATTGTAGTAAGTAAGTATTTTCCGTTTCCTTTAATTTCTGCTTTTTTACCATCAGGAATAAAGAAAGTATCGCCTTTAGCATAGCTAATATTATTAACTAAACCATTTCCCTCTATAAATGTAATTGAGATAAATGAACCTTTATTGGCGTTAATCTCACTAGTTCCATCTACTTTCATTTCAAAAGTTGAGAAGTAATCACATTCTCCTAAAAGTGGGCGTTTAAATTCTTCAGGTTTAAACTTTTTAAAATTCATAACCTTAAGTGATTTATCGATATGAAGTTCTCTTGGTTTTCCATCCATTCCAAGTTTTCCCCAGTCATATAACCTATAGGTTAAGGCTGAGTTTTGTTGGACCTCAAAAAGGGTAATGCCACCGCCGATAGCGTGGACAGTTCCAGATTTAACAAAATAACAATCCCCTGGTTTTACTTTTATAAAATTAAGTAAATCTACGAGAGTATTATCTTTAATTTTTCGTTCTACTTCTTCTTTTGTGGTATCACGTTTAAAACCAAGATAGATTCCAGCATCTTTTTTAGTTTCAAGAATGTACCACATTTCGGTTTTACCGAAAGAATTCTCATTTTTAAGAGCATATTCATCACTTGGATGGACTTGCACTGATAATTCTCTATCAGCGTCAATTAGTTTGATTAAAGTTGGGAAAAACGGGAATTTCTCGCATTTTTCACCACAATCCTCTTTAGTTAAAACATCTGCTAAAGTTTTTCCTTTTAACTCTCCGCTATCTATGATAGAAGAGCCTTCTTTATGAAGAGAAAGTTCCCAACATTCAGCGATGTTTTTAGTGTCTGAGACTTTACCATAACTACGTAGTGTATTTCCGCCCCAAACGATTTCTTTTATATAAGGTCTAAGTTTAACAACTTCCATAATTATTTAAGCAAAAGTGTTGCGGCTCCAATAATTCCAGAGTTATATCCAAGTGAAGCAATCTTAATTTCAACTTTAACTTCTGGAGGATATCCGTAATGTTCTTTTTCAAGATAAGCGACTAATTTATTAAGCAAATAATCGCCTTGATTTGCAATTCCGCCTGATAAAACAATTGAAGAAGGTCTAAAAACGTTACAAATATTAATTAAGCCTTCGCCTAAGTATTTAATGTAATTATCAACGACTTTTTGAGCTGTTGTGCATCCTGCTTTAGCGGTTTCAAAAATGAGTTTTCCGTTAACTTCTTCACCATTTTTAGCAATTAATGCTAATTTACATTCAGGATTTTCTTCCATAGCTTCTTTAGCTTGACGAACTAAAGCGGTAGCAGAAGCATACATTTCAAAGCAACCTTTTCTGCCACAAGTACATGGAATTCCATCTAAAACTAATACTTGGTGACCAAGTTCAGCACCACGTCCATGGTTACCTTCATAAAGTTTTCCGTTAATGATAATTCCGCTACCAATACCAGTGCCTAAAGTAATCATAACGACATCTTGTTCATTTTTAGCTGATCCAAACTTTGCTTCGCCTAAAGCTGCAGCATTGGCATCATTTGTCATTGCAACCTTTTTGCCTGGGAAAGCATGTTTAAGCATTCTACCAATTGGAAGATTTTCCCATTTTAAGTTATTCGAGTACATAACAACACCTAAAGTGTTATCGATTGCGCCTGGAATACCTAATCCAATTCCTTCAAACTCATTATCATTATATGTTTCTTTAATTTTCTTAATTAAAGCTTCAATTTGTTCTTCTTGTGATAACTTTTTATCAATAGGCAATGAGAAAAGTTTATCTACTTGCCCAAATCGATAAACTAAACCTCCTTTAATTGAGGTACCACCAATATCAATTCCTAATATAGCCATAAGTTTTTCCTTTAGTACCTAGTTATTATAGCACTTCCTTAAAAATAATTTTAACTATTGCTTTATAAAAAGAAAAAGGCGATAGCGGCGCCTTTTCATCATTCGTAATGTGACCACATCCTAAGAATAACAATTAAGTTTTCCTTTCCACGTACTTCATAAACGAGTCTGTGCTGAATGTTAATTCTTCTAGAATAAACATTTTCAAAACCTAAAAGTTTCTTATATGCAGGCGGACTCACGAATGGATTTTCGCTAATCAAATTTATTAAAGCTTTAACAGTTTTTGTAAGTGCAGGAAATTGTCTAATCTTTTCTGAATCTTTAATGGCTTGTTTTGAGTATTTTATTACCATTCAATATCCAAAAGTTCAGAAGATGGAGTTTCAACACCTTCTTTAATACTTTCATACATGCCTGGAATTGAAGACAAATATAAAGATTCAAGAAGATTGTTGTAATCCTGCTCACTAAGCATGATAAAATTACCATCTTTCGTAGAAACAGTGATTCTATCATTAAATTTGATACAAGCGTTTGCTAGTTTAAATAACTCTTGTCTAGCATTGGTAATGTTAACAGTTGTCATTTACTAATTCCTCCTAGCACGTACATAATAACGTACATATTTCTTTTTGTAAACAAAAATCCTCT
>JAEEGL010705836.1_pt1 | contig 32234 bp, 19 predicted proteins | sample 9134231 | NCBI WGS metagenome assembly JAEEGL01 (sample SAMN16246548, study PRJNA631951) | gut metagenome | biome: gut microbiome; feature: rumen; material: fiber-attached | host: Bos | place: Iran: Karaj | collected 2018-10 | reverse complement strand
TTAAATAAAAGTGTATGTTTAGGAAAATCTGATTCATATTCTGGAAATTCTTCAAATATTTCAAATAATAAAAATAATAGTTTTCAAGAAAATAATTTTGAAATAAGTTCATTTTTTCATAATAATTCAAGTTTAGATGAAAAAAAAATTAAATCTAATTATCAAAATTCATTATCTTCTTATTCGAATAAATCACGTTCTGTTATTTTATATAAAAAAGTATGTCCAATTAAAAAAAAAAATTCCTTAAAGAGTTTATATTTATATGAAAAAAATGCCTCTAATCTTATTCAATCAAAAAAAATTTATAAAAATTATATATATAATAATAATCATAAAAATAAAAATGATCTAAGCCAAGATGATATTTTACCTATTAGTTGTAATAATACAAAAGATAAAACTTACAATAAAAATTCAATAAATAATAGTAGTATTAATATAGATTTCAATGAAATTAACAATGAAGATATTCATTTTGCTTTTGTTCAATTATTCCAAAAAAAAAAACAATTTTATAAAAATTTAGAATCAAAAAACAAAACTCAAGAAATTGAAGAACTTGAAATAATTAATATTCAATAATAAATAACCACTTTAATTAATTATATATTTTTTAAGTTTAAAAAATTAAAAAAAAAAAAACAATTTTAACTAAAAAAAAAATAAAAAAATGAGTAAATCCCTCCAAATTTTTCGTATAAAATCATGTTGGCCAACAACATTTATAAATGGAATTCCTTTATCAGATATGTTAAACCCAGAAAATCGTATAGAAACAAAATATGATTCATTTAATAAAAGTACAATAAAATTAGATCTTCCATTAATTGATTTTATTTTTAATTTTTGTGAAGTTGCAAAACTAAGTTCAGAAACTGCTCACTCGACATTAATATTATTTGATTATTATATGGGTCATGAAAAAAACGTAAAAAAATTTGATTTTCAATTAGTTGCTATGACTTGTATTTTCCTATGTTCTAAAATGTGGGATATAAGACCAATTTCTCTTAGTATTTTACATAAAATTAGTGGCCATATATATAATAATTCTATGGTATTAAATTGTGAAAAATATTTATTAAATTTATTTAATTTTGATATTTTTATTCGAGATAATTTACTTATTGATAGAGTTGGTTTGTATCTAGAAAATATTAGAAATTTTATGGAGGAAAATGATTTTGATAAATTTACTTTATTATGTGAGAATTTAGTAAATTTAATTTTTGAAGATTATAAAATTATTAAAAAGTATAATTTAGATTTATTAAGTGCTAGTTTAATTCAAGCTGGATTTGTTATTGGTACTAAAAGAGAAGGAAAATTACCTATTACAATTAAATTATCTATTATTTCTGGAGTTGATGAAAATGAAGTGATGAAACTTTCTAAAAAAATTATTAAATTCGTTCTTGGAAAAGAAATTTACAAACAATTTAATTTTTAATCAAATAATTTTTTTCATTGTTGTGTATGATTTTTTTCTTTTTTCACAAAAATTATTTAATTATTTTGAAGAATGATTGGTTTATATTTTTTATTTGAAAATAACATATTACAAAATGTGTTAATGTACATTGAAATAAAGAAAATTTTCTTATTTTTATTATCGATTTGAATTTAATTATATATAAATAGAAATTTTTTTACAAAAATTTTTAAATATTTTTTGCATCAAATTTTCATCAAATGAATACTAGTTCATCATTATGAATTAATTATAATTATTTTTTTATATTTATATTATTCATTTTTTTAAATCAAAATTAATAATGATTCTATATTTAATAACACTTTCTTTATATTTTTTTGAATTTTTTTGTTATACAAAAATATTTATATTTTCATTATTATTAAATTAATATTAAAACAAAAATGTCAAAGAATAATGCAATATTTAATTCAATAGCAAGTAAATTAAATGAACATACAAAAAAAGATGTTTTAATTCCAACATATAGATATATAAATAAAGATAAAAATTTATATATTCTTTTCCTATTAAAACATTCAACAGAAATAAATCCTTATAAAGAAATGGATTTTTATTTTTCTATAACCTTAAATGAAAACTATCCTAATTCTGAACCTTATGTAAGATGTCTTTCTAATTTTTGCAATCCTACTCTTTTTGATAATAGAAATCTTAACTCAAGTATTATTAATCATAAATATATTCATAAAGAAATAGATGATTGTTTTAAACCAATTGAAGAAATAATTTCAAATTTACCAAAATTTATTAAAAAAGTAAAAGAAAATACTGATAATGATATTTTAATTTATTATGGTGATTATATAATTGATGATATTTATGATTTAAATGATTTTTTAGTTAATTCTCAAATAAATTTTTTTAGAGTAGAACAAATTTTAAAAAATAAAAGTATTCAAAGATATGTTGTATTAACTGAAATATATTTTTTATTTTTTGATCCAGTTCCAGATTCAAAGAATTTAGCAAAATTATTGTTTATTGGAGATATTAGACAATTGACAGATAGAAAAATTAAAAAAACAGAAAGTGAAAAACAAAGCATTTTATGTTTTTCATATTTTGGAAAAAATGAAAATGAATTTAATTTTGAATTTTTAATGGAAAATGAATTGTTGACTGAAATGTTAAATGATACTGATAAAAAAATTAAATATCTTCAAAAACAATTTAAATTTTTTGCTCAAAATGAAAATGATATTTTTAATGAAAATGAATTTGAAAATGAAATTGAAAATAAAAGTATTAATGAAGTAAATGAATTAATTGATAAATATAAAAAAGAAATTAAAGAAAAAAAATCTTTAAAATTATTAAAAATATTAAAAATTTTATATAAAAAAATTGAAACAGAGGAAAGTTTAAAAAAAAAAGAAGAAATTGATAACGAAATACAACAATTAGAAAAAATAGAAAATTCAAAATATTTATTTAAAGTAAGTAAATCATATGCTGATGAAGAGCATTAATTAATTATTTTAAAAAAAAACTTTTTTAATTTTCATCATATTTAAAATAAATATTGAATTATTTTAATTGAGAAAAAAATAAATGATTTATTTATCTATTAATTAATAACTATTTAAAAAAAAATAAACAAATTAAATTAAAATGTCTTGTTCCAATGAAAATGATTTTGAAGAAGAAGAAAATTCAGATCAATATGATATTGAAGATAATTTTTCTACTATTCAATCAATGTTTGAACAAGCATTAGTATCAAAAAATATAGAAAAAGATTTTCTAAATGTTATTGAATTAAGTGAAAATTTAGAAAAAGGAAAATATTGGAAATATATGTCTTATGAAGAATTAACCTTATATTTTTTTAAAAAAAAAGCTATTAATAAATTTTTTGAATATTTTGAAAAATTATTTGAATGTAATTTAACCATTGATTATTTTAATAAAAATATATCTTTAAAAAAAATTTTTACCTATTTAAAAATATATTCTTTAAATGAATTAACAAATTTAATAAATAATTGTTTTCAAATTTTAAGAAGAATAAATCATACAAAAATAATAATGGAAATATTTGAGATTCTTAAAGAAAAAAAGTTTCACTATGAATTTATCAAAGACACTATTTTCTTTTATATTATTAAACCAAAAAATGTATATCTTCCAAAAATCTATTATAATGAATCTGATGTTAATATTTCTTTGAAAATTGAAAAAACCCAAATAATTCATATAAATAAAAGAAATATGTTATATAAAGACTTATTTGATTTTGATTCAAATAAATTAATTTTTTTTTTAGGAGAAATATATGCAATATTTTTTAGAAATTTTATTACTTTTTATAGTTTTGATTCAAAGCAAATTTCTCAATTTCATGAAATTAATATGATATTGTTTTGCCAATTGATTGATAAAAATTTCGGATTTTATTCTGTGAAAAATGGTATCGTTTTTTTTGATTTAGAAAAAGAAAAAAAAAAAAATTTTTTATCATTATTTAGCATTATTCATATTCAGTTGACAAAAGATAAACGTATTTTTTGTTTAAATTATGGTTTTTCAAAATATGTTTTGAATATTTTGACACCCAGCTCAAATAATAATTACCAAATTCAAATTAAAATAGAATTATCAGTTTATGGTAAAATGATTAATGAATCTGATAATGATAATTTCTCTTATTATAAATATTTTGATTTATTTCATGATAAAATTTTTTCTGAAAACAATGAAGAAACTTATATTATGAGTATAACAGATAAAAAAATTCTTTCATTCAATAATTTTAAATTTATTGAATTAGATGATTATTATGTTTTGAAAATGGGTAATAAACTTATTATATTGAATAAAATATTTTTCATAAGAAAAAATTTGATTTATAAAGAAATTAAAAATATTTATGGTGGAAAAAATAATACTATAATTGAAGTAAATGAACCAGCAAAATTTTTAATATATAAATGTCCTGAATTTAATTTAATTCAAAAAATAAGTTATAAAAGTCTTGAATATTCCTTGGATTATTCTAAAGTAATGCATGAAGATTTAACAGAGATTCATAAAACATTCAATCAAAAGCAAAATTATATTTATATAAAAAATAAAAACATGGTGGATCTATTTTATGTTGAATTAAATAAAGATCGATTCTTTCGAATAAATAAATTTGATATAAATTTAAAATAAAATTAAATTTTTTTAGAAAAAAAAAATAAGAATTTTATCTATTTAAATTTAAAATTAAATATTAATAATGCTCCAAAATGAAAATATTACAAAAAACTGTGAGACTCCAAAATTTTCAGTATTAAATGAATCATTTATTAACAATAGTAATTTTCTTTTAGTAAAAGATGATAATAAATTAGAATTAAACAGAAGTTTTAGTGTTGATTATATTGATACCAGTGATAAAATAATTTATGTTAAATTTATGAGAAATAAAAAAAAAAAAAAAATAAAAAAAGAAAATAAAACAGAATTATGTAAAAAAAATATTTTATTGTCTCCAATAAATAATTTGTATGAAAAGCAATTAAATTATGTTACATCTCTTAGTAAAATAAAAAAAGATTTTTCGACTTTAAATGCAAAATTTGATTATATATATAAATTACTTTTAAACAAAAATTTAAAAAATAATTGGAAAAATCAATTTGAATTAATTTGTGAAAAAATGAATTTAAATTTAGAGGATATTAAATATAATTTAAACTTTAAAACAAATAATCCAATTCAAAGTTATTTATTTACAATAGATAAATTTTGGATTATATTAATTCAATATATAGGAACTCAAAAAAATTTAAAAAATTTTTCATTTGAAAAATTCATTTTAATCTTAAAAATTTCAAATAAATATGTTAAATCTTTAAGTATAATTATTGATATGATTTTTTTAATTCCTGAGAGTATCATAAATAAAATAACAAAAACTGAAATGTTAGCTTTTTGTAATAAAGAGTCAGTTATTTTTTCAAAAAAAAATGAAATGAACTTAACAAAAAAAGATATTATCAAAAAAATTTTTTCTTCGAAATATACTTCAAAATTTTTTATATCATTAACTAATTTTTCTTATATTTGTCCAAAATATTGCTCTTCTTTAAATGCAACAAAAAGTAAAAAACAATATGATAAAAGTTCAAAGGTTTTACTTGATAATAATAATCATAAAACTCAGATTCAACAAAATACAAAACATATTTTAAATAAATTAATAGAAGGAATAAAAATAGAATAAGAATTTAATGATAAAGAAAACACTGATTTTAAATTAAATCAATAATATTAAATTTAAAATTTCTATTTTATTCATTTAAAATATTCATTTATATTATTGAAGAATTATATAAAATAACAAATATTTTTTTATTCAATTTCTTGATGATTATTTGGAATAGATTTAATAACAATTTTACCATCTTTCTTAGATATAATAATTTTACTTTTATAAGGATTATTTGATTCAATATTTTCATCTTCATTTTCATTAACATTATTTTGCTCATTTAATTGTTTAGTATTATTAGTATTATTATTATTCATATTTTTATTATTATTCGAAATTACATTTATATTATTATTATTTATAATAGAATTATTTTGATTTAATATTGGTGAAATTAAATTTTTGCTAAGATAAGTTTCTTTCATTTCATTATTTGTTATTGATATATCATTATTTGATAAAGGTGGAATATTATCTAATTTAAATTGTGGAAGATCATCTTTAAACTCACTATGATTACTAAATAAACTTGGAGTTTGGGTTAATCTTTTATATATGTTAATAGGACTATTTGGACTCGAATTAAGCTCATTTAAACTATTCATTATTGTTGGAGTGTCAAATTCATTTTTTTTTTCATTTTTCATTTTACCCATTGAACTGACTTGAAAAATTTGTTTTTTTTCAATTTGATTATTCATATTTCGTTGAATTGGAGACTGGGTTGATATTTGAATTGATCTATAAGAACCAGGGAAAGTAATTTTCTGAGTTGATATTAAATTTAAATGTTCATTTAAATGAACATTATCTTGATTAATATTTGTATTATCTTTAATATTATTCTTTTTCATATCACTATCTTCCACATTATTATTTTCTTTTTGATTTTCTTTTTCCAAATTAAAATCAACATTTTTAATTGGAATTTCTATATGATCATTCACATTTTTATTAGGAATATCAAAACCCCCCCGATTATTTCCTTCGGATTCAGTACTATCATCATTATTATTAAAATTTAAATTATTACTATTATTATTATTTTCATTATTATTATTATTATCATTATTATTTTTATTATTTTTATTATTTCTTCCAGATTTAACTGAAAAAATTGGTGTATCATTATTTGTTAGAAAATTATCTTCTTCTTTATTTTTTGGTTTTAAACTTTCAATTTTTTTTTTAATCATTTCATCTGTTAATATATCTTTAAATGAATTATCTCTTAAATAATAATCTTCATTTTGTTTATTACTATTAGCTATTTGTTCTTTTATTTTTGACATTTGATTTTTTTTTAATTTTTCTCTAGTTTCTCTATCAATTCCAACATATTTTGTCCAACTTGATTCATAATCATCATCCAACTCAAAATTTGAAACATTATTTTTTTGAAAATCTCTTTTTCTTTTATTATTTAAATTAACATTATTTAAATTATTTACATCCATATCAGATAATCCACAATAATATAACCATCCCATTTCAACATCTTTGTCTTTATTTTGCATATTTTTTTTTAAAAATGTATTTTCTGAATTTTGATTTTCATATCTTTGATCAATTTCTTTTTCATCATATTGAATTAAATTTTCATTGAATAATTGTTTATACTATATTTTAAATAAATTATCGTTACATCTTTCAAATTATAATTTTCAACAATATTATTTTCAAATCCTTTTGATAAATATTTAAATATAAAATGTTTTGAAGTTTTTGTTGAAGAAAAAACTATATATTTATTTTCTGGATTTACAATTGTTAATAGAGCTTCTGAATCTGAAAGAATACAAATTTCCATTAATTTTTTTAGAATCTCTTTTTTGAAATTTTGAAAGTTAATTTGTTTATGTGATTTAATTCCAAAGGAATCATTGTACATTATTAAATAAATCAATTAAACTTTATATAAATTATTTTTTTAATTAATTACATCTATATTTATTTAAAGATTCTCATTGAACGTTTTATTTTCCTATTTAAAAAATATTTATTTAATAAATCATTTTGGGATAAAAATTTTGTTATTTTATTTCTTTTAAATTTAAAAATAAATAAATATATACTAAAAATATAAAAAAAATTTTTATTTAAATAAAAATTTCTATCTTAGAAATTTAACTAAAGAAGTTAATATATTTTATTATAGTCAAACAAATTTCATTAATATTTAAGGTTTAAAAAATAATATAAAAATTAATTAATTAGACAATTAAAAAATATGTCAACCATTCATTTGGGAGATAAAATAAAAGATAGAATTTATATTGAATTTGAAAAGAGGTTAAATCCAAATATAATATTAATTCTCTCTGAACAATTAAATTATTATAGAATAAAAGAAAATATAACTCATAAGCATTATATTCAAATAATGGAAGAATTATTCCCGGAAAGAAATAATATTTTTTCAAATTTATTTGAATTAATATTTAATAGATTTAAAATAATAAAATGTTGGATGATAGGAAATAAAGAATCTTTTTATATAACAAAATTAACAAAAGAAGATATAGTTAATATATATAATTTAACATGTGGATTAACAATATATATGAAATGTGAATATAAAGAAAAAATAAGAGTATTATTTAAATTAACTGATATTGATGATGATGGTTTGATTAATAAAAATGAATTAATAAAATTAATTTCTACTGTAAATTATATTTTTTCTGAAGAAGAATCACCAATTCATACTGGATCTTCGGTTTTAACTCAATCAATAACAACTTTAAAAATAAAAGAAGCAAAAAATTTATTATTTTTAACTCCTGGTAATTTAAAAGAAAAATTTGAAAAAGATTCTTATATTGATTTTTCAACTTTTTATTCTTCATTAATTAAAATAAAAGGGTATAAATTTAAAATTATTCCATGTTTTATTAATATGAAAACTAGTTTAAATACACAAAAAAAAGAAAAAACATTAACTGTGAAAAAAAGGAATAAAGAAGATTTTTTAAATGTTACAAGTGAAATTATTCATCATATAGATCCTAGAATAAAAAAGAATAAATTTTCATTATCAATGACAAATATTTTTTCAAAAGATAAAAAAAAAGAATTAGAAATGCATAAAAATTATGGTACAATAAATTTATTTAAAACACCTAAAATTTCAATTAGATTAAAAAGAAGAAATTCAATTGATTTAACAAATTGTTGTTCAAATTTCAAAAAATTGCCTCTTTTACTTAAAAAAAATAATTATGAAAAATATAAATTAAATATTAATTTTGAAAAAATTCAAAATATTGAAGCAAAACCTCATATAATTGAATTTGAAGAAAGAAAAAATGATATTTTTTATGGATATAATTTTAATAATATAATGTTTTATAATAAAGATTATAATAAAAGTAGAAGTGATTCTAAGATTTCTGTTTATAAATCTTTTAATCAAACAATTAAAGAAATTAACTGTGAATTAGGAAGAACTAGTTTTGGGGAAGAGGTTAATGAAAAAGATATGATTAAACTTGAAAAACAAATTAAAATTGATGGTATTAAAATGAAAAATTATTTTAAAAAAAATAACCAAATAAACCAAGATTCTATAAATTATAATTTTTATAAATATAAGAGATTGCGGAAAAATAAATCAATGTAAAGTTTGTAAAGTAATTAATAAAAAATTTCCTATAAACTTTAAACTTATTCTGTATAAAAAATAAATAATCATAAAAACATAAATAAAATATAAATAAAACTTCAAACCAAGATTCTAGTTAAAGAAACAAATTTATTTTGAAAAGAATTATTATTTTTTTGAAAAACAAATAAATTACTTAAACCAAGATTATATTTTTTCATATATATTTTTTTCTTTATTAAGGAAAAATTAAGTTTTCAATTAAATTTTATATATCTCTTTCTTAATAATTCCTTCGATTTTTTTTTGTTTTATAAAAAGAAAAATTAATTAATAAAATTTTTAAAAATATTTAATCGAGAAAAATCAGTTAAAAATTATAAATATTCACTTAACAAATGAGTTCTTCTAGAGTTTTTGCTGATGGAAATACAAATATAAATCAAAAGAAAATTTTTTTAGAAAATTTAAACAAAAAATTAATAAATGACGAATCTCAATCAACTCAAAAAAAAAGTTTCATTAAATTAAATAATTCTTCATCAAAATCAAGTAAAAAGAATTCCAAATTAATAAATGGAAAAATAATTACTCTTAATAAATTAAATGGAAAATTTTCTAGCGAATCAAAAATCTCAAATGAAAAAAAAGAATATGTAAAATTTGAATATTCCCTTTCAGAAGATCAAAGTTCAATTTCTTCAGAAATAAAAAATATAAATGCAAATAAAAATGCAAGTGAAAAAATAACATTTCCATTTATAAAAAAGAAAATAACATTAAGTGACATAAGAAAAGAAAATCTATATGGTTCAAAGGAAAATTCATCTTATAAATTAAATTATCAAGATTTTAATTTAGTTTTTAATTGTTTTGCTGAATTCAAATGTAGTTCTCCAATACATAAATTTCTTCCTTATTGTTATAAAGATGATGAAAATTATAAAATAAGATTATGTCAATTTATTAAAGATGGAAAGTTTGAAAATTCAAGAAGTTTAGGAGGAAAATATTTTGATTATATAACAAATGAAGTAAAATTCAATAAAAATATTATCAAAAGAGATTCTTTTATAAATGACAACGATTATTTTATTAATAAAAGAAAGAAAAAAATATTTTCATCAAATAAACTTTATAAAAGTGAGAAATTGTTTTTTAAAACTAAAATAATTAATGGGTGTAATATAAATGATAAAAATAATACAGTGAAATTTGGAATTTTTTTTGATAGGGATATTGGATTTAATAAAAAATGGCAGAAAAATTTAAAAGTAACTGATATGGATGATGATGTTGAAAGTGATAATGAAACTTTGAAATATGCTTTTGATAAAGTTTTTGAAGATATTGATGAAGGAATTGATAATTTTACTAGGAACAAATTTAAATTGAGAAATCTTAAATATTTGAAAAAGCGCTAAAATAAATGTTTTAATATTTTATATTGTATATTGATAATTTATTTTTTTTGATTATATAATTTATATATTTAACATAATTTTAGTTATTTATTTTATTTTGGTTTTTTAGTTAAATCTTAGAAAACTTTGAATTTTCCTTATAATTTGATATTTAAGTAAACCAAAAATATTTATTGATTAAAAAAAACAAAACACAAACAACAACAAATATAATTTAAAAAAAATAACGAGTAAAAAAAATTTGTTGATTTTATTGACAAAATAATGGGATAGGAGAAATTTAAAGATGGAACATTTATTTTTTCTCAAAAAGTAAAATTAAATTTGAAAGGTAATTTTTTTTATATTCAAATACAAATTGATAAAGGATTAATTATTTAATTATTTTTTTAATAAAAAAAATAAAAATGAAAAAGGGAAATTCATTTATTCAAAGTAATAGAAACAAAGAAAATACAAATAATAGTTCAATTTTAAACAAGACTGAAAATAATAATGTTAATAAAAAAAGAAATAATTCAATTTGCTTTTATAAAAAAATATTATTTCCTTTTTCTCAAATAAAAAATAATAAATATGGAACTTCATCAATAGGGTTTTTTTATGATGAAAATAATAATAAATTAGAAGAAAATGAAAGGAAAAATTATTTTTTTCCAAATAAGAAAAAGGAAGTGTTAAGTATAAACAATATAAATTATGAATTAAAACTAATGAACAAAAAAAATAGTAAACAAAATAAAAATTACGAAAACGTTAAATATATTTACAAACAAATTTTTAATAAAATATTTCCAGTTCATAAAGAAGAGTTAATAAATAATAAATTAAATTTACTTTATGCTGAAGATGAAAACAAATTCAATGAAAGAGTTAAAAAATTAAATCTATATTTATATAATAAAGGAAGACAAACAATAAATATTGCAAAAGAAAAAAAACAAGTTGATGAACAATTAGCTGAAATAAAAGCCAAAATTATTTTTATGAGAGGAGTTTCAAATTATTCATATCCAAAATATATAATACATAAAATTCAAAGACAAATTCATTATAATAAAGAAAATTCACAAAAAAAATATTTTTTTCCTCCTGTTGAAAAAATAAATAAAATAAAATTAAATAAAAATAAAAGTTTCACAAACCATTTATATCAATCAATTAATATTATAAATTATAAAAAATATTAATGTAAAAATTGATTTGATTGATTAAAAAAATATATTTTATTTAATATTGAAAAAATCATAGATAAAAATTATTAGCAATTGTTTTCCTAGAATAAGGACTAACATAATTTTTTTTAAATTCTTTTGTTTTTTTCGCATTATAACTATTTTTTTTATCATATTGAGTATTTATCATTTTTTCAATATTATCTTTAGATAAATTTTGTCTCATAGATCTTTTAAAATCATTAGAATTAATAAAATTAGATTCTCCCCATAATTTAAATTTATTCCCAATAATAGGTAATTTATATATAAAATCTCTTTTAGAACTTATTCCAGGAGGAGAATCATCATATTTAGAAACTTCATTATGACTTTTTTTCATTTTTATTTCAGGTAAATAAACATCATTATTATTATTTTTCCCAACAGTTTTAATATTAATAAGTTGTGGGGATTCATCAATTTTAATAAAAGAAGAATCATTCATACTCATTATCATAGCATTATTTAAATTTTGTCTAAAATTAATTAATGACATTTTACTTAATTTTAATTCTTGTTCAACTAAATCTTTAAAATAAACATGAGATAAACATTGTTTAGCAGTATATCTTTTATTAGCATCATAAATAAGCATATTTTTAATTAAATCAATACATTCATTAGAAACATGTCTTAAATATTGTTTAAATCCAGTACCTTTTTGATAATCGAAATCAAAATCTTCACTATGAGCAGAATATTGAACTAGTCTTTGATATAATTCATTACTTGGAGAGCCTATAATTTCATTAATTTTATTAACCTGATCAATTTCATTATCACCAGGAAACAAAGGAGCTAAAGTTAACATTTCAAAAAAAACACAACCTAAACCCCAAATATCCATTTTATAATTATAATATCCATCCGTTAATAAACATTCTGGTGATCTATACCATCTAGTACTAATATATTCTGTGAATGGAGGTTTATTATATATTCCTTTACAAGAACCTAAATCTGCTAATTTAACATTATCATCTCTTAATAATATATTTTCTGGCTTAATATCACGATGAAATATACCATTTCTATGCATAAAATCTAATGATTTTAATACTTGATACATCCAATTTTTTACTCTTTTTTCTGGGAGAAATTGTTTTCTATCTTTTATTGCTTCATATAAATTTTTTTCCATTAATTCAAATACTAAAGCTAATTTCCCAGTTGGTTCATCACTATAAAAAATTTATATAATATATATATTTTACTATAATACTTCCAAAAGTTTTATTATGTTTTTATGGGTTGATAATCTTTTTAATGCTCGAACTTCTGCTAAATTATTTACTGCTTCTATATTTTTATAATTTTCTTTCATGCATTTTATTGCTACAAATTCTCCTGTCTTTAAAGATTGGGCTTTGAAAACTTCAGAAAATGTCCCTTCTCCTAATTTTTTAATTAGTCTATATTCTTTTTTTAATTTTAAAAAAATGAATTTTACTATTATTCATTTTATTCTTTATTTATTTTGATAAATAACTTTTTATTATTATTATTTATTAGAAGGTTATAAATGTTGTTTCTTTATTATAAATTTATAATTATTTTATATATAAATATAGAGATAAAATATAAAAAGGTTTGAATTTAGATAATAGTTTATGGATATTATTTAAAATGAAAAAATTAATGTTATTAATTTCAATAAAAATTAAAATCACATAAATTTTCTTATAATTTGAATTTTTAATAAAAATTAAATAAAAAAATGCAAAATAATTTATTTAATCAAAATAAGTTAGATGTAGGACAATTAGAAGAATATATAAATTACGCAGTTCAAAATGGAAGATATAAACCAACATTTTATCCAGCTTCAAATCTCAATCCAGATAATTTAACTGGAAAAATTGGACAAGAATTTAAAGGAGTAAGAAATGCAAATGAATATTTTAGTAAAAAATATATTGGAAATCCACAACCAATTGATAAATATTATATTGAACATAGAAATAATTTTAATGATTTTTATTTTCTTGGAAAAGATTATAATCCTTTTCAAGAATATAAAAATCAATTAAATCCTTCTTATAATAATGAAAATAAATACCAAAATTATATTAATAATTCTTTTATAAACAATAATTATTATTTTAATAATTTAAGGTATAATAACAGTAAAGATAGTGACAACCAAATTTCTTCTTTTTCAAAGAACAATATTTTTGATTTAGAAAAATATAAAAGAAGAATAATGGAAAAAGAAAAATATTTATTTTATCATTCTAAAATTTTTCAAAAGAATAAAAATAATAATTTAAAAAAGAATAAGAGTTTCAGTGTAATAATGACTCCTAAAATAAAATTTGAAAACTATTTTATTGATAATAGTAATAATAAAAAAAATTTTACAAAAAAAAATATTCAATATGTTGAAAATGGAGATAATCCTTGTAAAATTATTTTATAATTTAATAGATTCTGAAAAAAATTATAATATAGGGAAAAGCAGTCTTAATATAAATCCAATTTTATATCCTGTGAATAATTATCATTTTAAAATGAAATGAAAGAACTTAGTAAAGAAATATTTTAATAAGGATTTTTTTACATTGTAATTTATTTTTTGCTAGTTTAAAGAATATTTGATTAAAAATAATATATAAATCTTTAAAATAATTAAATAAAAAACTCAAATTAAAACATCAGTCGTAAGAATTAAAAGTAAAACAGCAACTAAAATTAAAATAATTCCAAAAATTATAATCCAAAATTTACAATTCATCCAAAAAGTTTCTTTTTTTAAACTTTCAGAATTTTTTTTAAATTGAGAAGCATCATTTTTCAAATTATCAGATTTAATTTCTAATTGTTTAACATCTTCTACATTATTAACCATATTTTTAATATTTTCTTTCACTTCATTTTTAATTTCATTAACATCATTTTGAATTTCAGAGACTTTATCGATTTTTTTATAATTTTGATATTCATTAATTAATTTATTTAAGGATTGTTTTCCTTGAGAATTTAATTTATTGGTTTTTTCATTTACCATTAAAGGAATTTTTTCTTCAGAAATTGTATCAATTAATTTATAAACTATTCTTTCAGGATAATTTTCTAATACTAAAATTAAATAAAGATATGATGGTGAGATAACTGTATAATAATAGCATTCACCTTTAGAATATATTTTATTTCTTCCTCCTATATTTAAATTTTCCTTTTTTTTTAACATTTTTGAAAAAAGAGCATTTATTTCCTTATTTGATTCTTGAGATGAACTTAAAGAAAATTCTCCTATTATGTTCTCAGTTTCTATATCTCCAATTATTAAATTTTTTATATTTATTTCGGACATTTATTATATATGATTTTTATTTAATTTTTATTTTTGAATTTAAATAAAAATAAGTTTTTAGATTGATTTCATTTGATTTAAAAATTTTATAAATAATAAATAACTCATTATATTTTTATCAAAACATTATGAATTTCATTTTTCATCATTCTTTCCTTTTTTCTATTAATCATATGATGAAATATTCAATGTGTGATTGTTTAACAATTACTTCAAAAACTTTTAATAACATTTTGTTATTATAGGCCTAATTTCAAATTAAAAATATTATTTTCATATATAAATTAAATTCTTTCCTTTTCAATTTCTTTTTTATTTTAAATTAATTTAATTATAATTTCTTTGATTCTTTTTAAAAAGAAAGGAATATATAAATGAAAAATCAATTTTTTATAAAAATGATAATGCTTTAAGTTCTTCAACTAACTTAAAAGAAGAATGGATATATAAATTATGAAATTTGTGTTTATCCTGAATTAAATGAAAAAATATTTTTTATATCTTTTAAAAATTTATTTGTCCAAACAATGAAATTAATTATTTATTAATTGGTTTTAAAATATATTATTTTTCTTTTAAATAAATTTTTTTATGTTTAACTGGGAAAGAGTTTTATTGAAAGATTTTCTTAAAATTAATTACTTTCGTTTAATTATACTAGATTAATTGAAATAAAGTCTACAATAATATTTAAAATAATTTAATAAAACTTAAATCTATGTCTTTATCCATTGTAACATTGACAAAAAATAAAATAGTAATTATGAAAGCAATAAATGATGAAACCGTGTAATATATAAATTTAATTTTATAAAAGAAACTAATTCTACTTGTTGAATTATAATTTTCTTTATGATTTCCAATAATTAATGAAAAAGAATAATTTTTTGAATATAAAGAATAAATATTATAAATAACACTAATCCCAGATATTAAAAGATATACCCAATTATTTGAAATTATTGATAAAAAGAAGGATGTAATATTAAAATATAATTCTAATTTAAAATACTATTTTTTTATTGTTATATGATTTTACATTTTTCATATGATTACTTGTTTTTTCTAAATATTCATCTTTTCTTTGATGTTCATCTATTTCAGAAAACTAATTTTAAAAAGGTATTTACTATTATAATTGTCATCATTGTCATTCCTATATTCGAATAAAAAAATAAAAAATCAAAAATTATCATTACCAATAATTAACAAAAATAATCATCAAAATAAGAAAAAATGAAAATAAATAAAAATAAAAAATTCAAAAAAAAGTAATTAAAATTTTAAACAATGCTATTTATTATATATCAAAGAATCTTAAATAAAATTTATAAATATTTGATTCAAAAGTATATTGAATGTAATTAAATTTATTATGACACTTAAAAAGGAAAAAAAAAATAATAAAAATATATATTTATCATTTGAATTTAATAAAAATATTAAATAAATGAATATATCTCATAAAAATTTATCAAATAATTGCTTATCAAATAGCAAAATTCAATATTATCAAAAAATTACGTCAAAATATTCAATAGCATTTACCAAGATTCAAAAAGATAAAAAATTTTTTGTTAAATATAGAAAACATGTTTTAGATTGGTTATTTTCATATGATTTAGAAACAAGAATGATAATTTGTTGTGTAGAGAATAAAAGATATACAAATATAATGAATAAATTATATATGAGTCATAAAGATAATAAAAACACAAAATTTATAATAAAAGAAGAAAAAGAAGATTCTTCATCCTTAAAAGATAATGAAAATATATCTTTTTTTTATTCTAAATCAAATGAAGAAACTCCTCAAAATTTAATATTAGAAGGTTTTTTAAATGAAATAAAATTTTATCAATGTGAATCACCTATAAAAAATTTAGATAATTATTCAAATTATTTTACATTAAGTGAAAGTGTTTTAAATGATAGAGAATTATTTCAAAATTATTTTGGAAAAATAAGCAATGAACAATATTTTACTGTTCCAATTAAAATTCCAACAAAATTTTCAAATTTCCAATTACCAGAATGGATTTGTGATCATAATTCTTCGAATAATATTGGAACTTATTTTACAATAAGTGAATATTTTTGTGGTTTATTTGAACAAGTTATTTCAGTCAGATTTATAACAAGTTATAGTAATAAAAATATAGATGATATTTTATCAAGTTGTTACTTAAAAGAACTATTTGATAAAAGTAAAATTATGATACATTATTTAAATAGAATTAGTGATTATAAATTTTATTATTTTAAAATTGGCGAATTAATTGAAGAAATGTATGAAAATAAAGATTTAGAAAATTTTATTCAAAAATATTCAACAATTGATACTGATAATATTTCTGGTTGGTTTTCTAATCCTTTATATTTTAATAAAAATCAAAGTTTAGAGGAAATCAAAAATAATGTTGAAAAATATTTTGGATTTGATAAAATGAGTAATGAAGAATTAATTAAAATGATTACTTTATTCCATATTAAAAAATTATTTACTTATGATGATTTTTTATGTAGAGGAATTTTCGAAAAAATTTATAATGATTATACTCAAAAAATTGCTGATGATTTAATAACTAATAATGATTTCGATGAGAATAAAAAGAAAAATAAAAAGAAAAAGAAAAAAAAAAAAGAAAAAAAAAAAGAAGAAAAAGAAAATTTAGCTAAAATTACATTAATTTTAAAAGATTTTATTTTTGATTTAATTAATATTAGTGTAGAAAAAAGTTTTGAAAAAGAAAACAATAAAATTATAAATGAAAAAAATAATGAAAATAATGGATTTAAAAATTATTCAAATAAGAAAAAGAAAAAAATAAAAAAAAATAAATTTTTCTTATTTGATACTATAAAAAAAGACAAAAAACATTTAGATAAAAACAATAATATTCAACAAAATGATTTAAAAATAGAATCAAATGAAAAAAAAGAAATAAATCAAGATAATAACTTAAATATTATTAATAAAGAGGAAAAAATTCAAGAATATTCTCCAAAGAATAAAGAAATAATTTCTTCATTTTCAGAAATTAAAATTGATAAATTAAATAATACAAATAACATTAATTTTTTATCTTCAATACCTTCTCATATAAATTCATTAACTATTTCTTCATCAAATAATTCTTCAACTAGTAGTGATTCAGTAAAAAATAGTCAAATCAGTATTTTTAATTTGAATAATAATTTTAATAATAATTTTTTATATGAAAGTCAATTTCTGTTACATCATAATCCTTTAATTTATCTTTTTGATAATTTAAATAATGATATTTCAAATTTAATCTCAGAACAAGAAGTTTTATTAAATTATCTTCATCAAATAAAAATAATAATATATGAATTTTTAAGAGAAATTACAAATAAAATTTATCCTAATTCAAAATTAGAAATTTATGGTTCAAGTTTATATAAATTAGATATTGAATGTTCTGATCTTGATTTATGTATTTCATCAAAAGATAAAATTTGTTTTTCATTATTAATAAAAGAACTAACTAATAATTATTTTAATATTTTTGATAATATATTTCCTATTCTTTCAGCTTCAGTTCCAGTAATAAAATTAGTAATTAATCCTTTAAAATTAAATAATGAACAAATCAATTCCATATATTATAAAATTCATTATAGTGAATATTATAAAAATTATATTTTTGATAAAAAAGAAATAGATAAAATCAGAATAGATATAACTATAAATGCAATAAATCATAAACAAATAAAATTTATTCAAAAGTCACTAATAAATTATCCTTATATTAAGGATGTTATAAAAATTTTAAAAAGATGTTTGTGTGAAAAAAATATGAATCAAACATATAAAGGAGGAATGAGTTCATATGTTTTATTTCTTTTAATTTATTCTTTTACAAAATGGAATGTTATAACTAATAATAAAATTGATTCTCCTGGAGAATTATTAATTGATTTTTTATTTTATTATACTACAGTTATAGATTTCAACCAAATTTTAATTAATGCAAAATTAAATAATCCTTTTATATTTTGTTATAATTTAGAAAGTATTCCAACAATTCTAGATCCTGTTACAATGAATAATGCTGCTAAAAGCGTCTTTAAAATTTTTGATATTATTCAAATTTTTAATATTATTTATAGGGATATTTACTTAATAAATAAGAAAATAAGTGAAGATTCCTCTAATGAAAAAAAGAAGAATATTATTAAAATTCTATTTGAAAATTTGTTGAACAAGAAAAATAATTAATTTTTTATTTTCTAATTTATATTTAAATTAAAAGATGTAGAATGTATATAATAATTCATATATAATATAATTAATTATTTTATAAATTATTAAGATAATATAAACAATTTAAATAAAGAATTTATTATTTTAATTTATAAATATTTTAATAATTGATTTAATAGTAAATGAATTATGCAAGTCAATTGAAAATTTAAATTTTCAAATTTTTTTCATACAATATATAATCATCAAATATCAACTTCTTCGACGACATAATTCCATTACTTTCTTGAGATTCCCATGATTCCTGATACAAAAGATTTTAAATTTTGAAATATATTTTTTATTATTAAAAAAGGAGAGCAAAATTCTCAAGAATTTCAAAATGATTAATACATTTAAAAAGATAGAAAACTCATAAATTTTAAACTTTTTTTGAAATTTTAATTATTATTTCTTCATAATAAATAATTATTAATCAGAATAAATAATAATTATATATTATTTGGATGAAAGAAAATTAATTGTTTTAAAAATTTTAAGGAATTTAAAAAATATAAAATTATTTTCCCTGTCCTATAAATTCAATAAATTTATTTTTAATTATAAATTAAAATATATTTTTAAATTTAGATTTAATAATTATTTAAAAATAATATCAAATAAAGTCAATCAATTAATTTTTGTTAAATTTATTTTACTAATCAAGTTAAAATTATAAAATTTTTTAAAACATAATTCCCAAATAAACAAAAAAATTATGTTAAATAATAGTTATAGTGGTGCTAGTACCACTTCTTTTAATTTTATTTCCTAGATTTTTTTGTTTAATATAGCAAAAAGCTTTATTAATTCTGACAGATCCTTTTCCAATTAATTGAGAATTATATTTTAAATTCCTTAAAATTCCAAAAATAACAACATTACCTACAACAATACAATAAAAAATTGCTATAATATTAAATAAATTAATTTGTGATTGGAAATTTTTTTTAATATTATCTTCATCATTCATAAATCCAGAATAAACTAATTCTTGAACAATATTAATAACAAAACTTAAAGTAGTTTCCATTAATTGAAATTCATTATCTATTACTTTTTTAATTAATTCTTCTTGACTATATTCCTTCTTACCTAGCAAATAATCATTATAAGTATTCAATATTTTTTGAAAAATAGCATCTAATGCAATTAATAAACCATCAGTAACTAATTTTGATTCTTTTTCTGTTTCTAAAATAAATAAACATTTCAAATTTACACCACAAATTTTTTCTCTTATTGAGGTTTCATTCCAAGGAACTTTTAATATAGAATATAAATCATTTGTTACTTTAAAATCTTTTATTCTTTGATTTAAAATTTTTTGATTATTCACAGAAATTTCATTTAAAATAATTGAATAATTATTAAAAACTGTTTCCCTACCATTATTTTGAGAAATTAATAAAACTCTTAATGAATTATAATAATAATAAGCTAAAGTATATTTATAAGTTAATTGACCAAAATCTGAAAAAATGTTTTTTATATCTTTGATATAAGAAAATGAATATTCAATTTTTAGGAAAAAATAAATCACAATTAAACTCAGGAAAACTCCTATTAAAATATAAAAATATTTTATTTTTCTTATTCCAGGATTTTTCATATAAATCAATATTTTTGATGTTGTAACAGATTCCATTTCTTCTTCTGTAATATTTTCTTCTATATTTATATTACTTTTTAAATTTTGAATTGTTGAACTTTGATTATTCATAGAAATTTTTTTTTCTGTTGGAGCTCTTTTTAATTTTGAAAAATTTTTTGTAGATGAATTTTTTTTTGTTATATTATTTAGTAAACTTTCACCAGTATTTGATTCTTTAAATATACTATTTTTATTTCCATTTAAATTTAGTAATATATTTGAACTTTTTAATTTTGTAGTTGATTTTTTTGAAAATGTTTTGTGTGTTTCTGTTCTAGAATTATTGCCGTTGATAGTTTCATATATGTCTGTATTATATCTTTTTAAATTTTTAAAATTAAAATAGTTTGACAAGCTTATAAAATCTTCTATTTTTTTTTTTATTATATAATTATCTATTTGATTTTTAAAAGAGTAATCTCCTTCTTGTGTAAAATCAATAAACATATTCAAAACATTTAAAAAAATTGTTCTATTTTCTGAATGAAGAAAGACAACCACAAAAATGAAAAAAATTAAATAAATCACAATTCCAGAAATTTCTAAAATTAAATAAATTTGACTTTTCTTATTGGAAAAATACTCAAAGCAATTTTCAAGAGAAATTTGAAAAGAATTGAAATAATATTTAAATTCAGTTTCATAATTTGCCATTAAAAAAAAAGATTCAACACCAAAAGAAGATCTAACTTCATTTTCTAAATTAATTAAATATTTATCAAATATAATCATATCAACATCATATTTAATATTTTCATCATCATCAAAAGAACCTAAATTATAAGCATATCTAAAAGCATATTGAGCTTGAGAGAGATAATCTGATTTGTAAACCTTATTTTCATAATTAATTTGAATTTTACTAAAATTCCTTTCTTCTAATAATTCTTTATATTCTTCTCCAATAATATTTTTATGTTTAACATAATATTCATAAAATAAGTGAAAAGATTCATCATAAATTAATGAATTATTTATAATTAAATTTTTATAATCTTCGATTGTGTTTTTATCGTTTTTCCAAAAATCTGAAAATTTAAATGATAAAGATAAAATGGATGAAAAAATTATTAATAATTTATCTCTTTGATAATAATTATAAAATAGACATTTAAAAATCCAATGAGCAGTTATTATCATATTATTTTGAATATATATTATAATGATATATATTACAAGGGAAAACATTAGTAAAATCACAAGAATAAAATTTAATAATTCAAATTTTTTAAATTCTTTAATTTCAACTCTATTTTCAACTTCTTTTTTATCATGCTTTTCTTCAATATTCTCAGGTGGAGATATAGATAATTCATTCGTTGGAGTGGGAAAAATAACAGAAATCTTTTCTTTAATTGAAACTTTTTTAACATAATTTTTTTTTCCACTTATGTTATTATTCATAGATACTGTAAGAGTGTTTGAAATATTATTTTGAGTTAAATTCATTTTACTCGAATGATTAAAAAAACTAGGATGACTTATTTTTTTATGTGGTAAAATAGGTAAATTAGTATTACTAAATGAATCAAAATTATATGAACTCCTTTTTATAGGAGAAATTATTGTATTTGAAATTTCAGTGAGATTAAAAAAAAAATATGGAGTATCATATAATATTTTTAAATTTATTTTTATTAAAAAAAAATTTTGCTTTTCTTCTTCAAAATCTCCCATAACATTGGGTGAAGGTGAAATTGATTTTTTAAACTTTAAAAGAGATTCATTTAATTTTTTATAATATTCATCATATAATTCAACACCATTAAATTTAGTTAAAATTTTTAATAAATTTTGAATAACAACACTCTTATTTCTTTTTATTTCAGGATGATTATAATGTATTTTTTCAAAAGATTTTTTGGTATAAATATTTTCAACTTCATTTCTAGATTTAATTAAAATTTCATTAAAACTTCCATTATTATTTATATTTTCTTTATAATGAGTTTCTAAATCAGATAATAATTTAAATTTAACTTCTTCTCCAATATAACCTCTATTGGGTCTAAATAAACCTTTTGAAAAATATTCATTTGCACTAACTTCTAAATAATGTTTAATTTCTTTTGCTTTCTTTTCTTCTCTATGAAAAGTTTTATCTAAATAATTCTGACTAATTTCAAATAAATCAAGTAAATTTATATCAAATTTTTTAATGATTTTCATTCCTAAAGCATAATTAGTATCAAAATTATTACTTATAGAAATAACACTACCATTTTGATTTAATATAAAATTATATTTGTTTTCTTCAGGCCTAAAAATAATATTCGCAACAACAATTAAATTTTTATAAATTCCTGGTATTGAAGCACTTGTGAAAATAATAGGAAAAGATTGATTATTAACTGTAAATATCCATTTTTTTTTTTGAAAAAAAGTATTTTGTTCTGATATAACTTGTTTAATCACATCATTTTGATGAGAATCACATAATTCTTTTGGAAATAAAGCTGAAATATCTTGACCAATTAAATTTGAGTGGTTAAATCCTAATTTTGAACATAAATACTCTGCTACATAATTTATAATTAATCCTTTTGAAAAAGAAAATATAATATTATAGCCTTGATTTATATTTTTATATTTCTCTTTTAATTTTTCTGATAATTTTACAAAAACCATATCTTGAATAATATGAGAATATATATTTTTATTATTTGAAAATTGGTATATTATTGGTACTAAATTTTTTGGTATATGTCCTCCATTAAATAATTCAAAAAATATAAATAATTTGTAATAATTTTCTATGATTATTTTTCTGTTAGCAAAAAATAATAAATTTGAAGTTATTCTTCTGTAATAATTTATTTGAGTTTTTACTAAATTTATTATATTTGAAGTATTTTCTCCTGATAAAAATGGATTTTCAATATTATGAATTTCTCCTGTATCTGAATATCTATTTATTTTTATAGATGCTTCAAAAATTTCTTTATATTTTAAAATTTGAATGTAATTATTTGAATATTTTATAATTAATTTTTCTATTTTTTTCATTTTTTCAAAATTAAAGAAAATATTTCTAAATTTTACACTTGCTTCTAAATGTTGGTAATTTTGAATATTAAAAGATTTAATATATTTTTGAGATAAACAATAAATCCTTATAGTTTTAACAATTGATAATTGTTCAACATTAAAATGAAGATAAGTTTGAAGAATTGAATAACTTTTAATATAATTTTTTTTAAAAGTATAATAATATTCAGCTAATAATAAAGATAAATCATAATCTAAAGTATAATCTATCTGAACAAATGATGTTTCTATTAAAAATCCCATTCTTTCAATTAAATTAGGAAGAAAATTTGTTTTAAAATTATTTCCTGAAGGAATAATTCTTATTAATTTACATTTACAATGTTCATTTTTACATTCTGATTGATGCTCAAAAAAAACATTTAGAATATTTTGTGAAGTAAGATCACCATTTTGTTTCTGAATTAATTTTAATTTTTCAAAAATAAAATAATAAGTATCATAGACTGTTATATCTACAATTTTTACATCATTTATTTTAAATAATTCTATTTTGCATTTCTTTAAAAGATAACTTTCATTAATATGATTATATATATTCATAAGTAAAAAACAAATAAATATTTTACTTAAATTCAAAAAAATACATTCTTTTATTTTTGTAATTTTAAATTTGCTGATATATAAAATTATTTCAATTATTGAATTTGCAAAGCAAAAAGATAAAAAGAATTGAATTAAAGTATTTATTGGAGTATCAAAATTATATCGAGTAATACTAGAAAAAAATAAAATAATTAAAAGAACCATAATTAAACATATAATAATAATTTTATAAATTTTCAAATGAGCATCATCTAAATAAAGTTCCAAACATTCTATAACTGTTAAATTTTGAAAAATAATTAAAATAACACATCTATTTCTTTCAAATTTATCTCTAAATGGATGATTATCAAAAGGAAAAATTAAATTAATTACTTGATCATAAATAAATGTACAATAAATTGTAAAAATAATAGCACATGTGTTCAAAACAGCAAAAATTATACATATTGAATTTGGATATTTTTTTTTAATAATAAAAGTATTTGGAAGAAATATAATAAAATAAATATAAAATAAAAATTCAATAAAAATTGGACTACAAAGTAATTCAAAATAAAATATCCCTTTAATAGCTTTTGATAAAGAAATTGTTTCAACTCTTTTTTTATATTTAATTCTAAGATATAATTTTATTAGTAAAAAAGAATAGATTATTTTTTTTGAGATAATTGCAATACAAATAATAAAATAATGTGTTTGATTTAAATTAAAAACTTCACAAATTTTATGAAAAGTAATTGTCCTAAATATATCAGTTAATTCAACTTTATTTTCTCTATCTTTTTTTGAAAAATCGAAATTACTTGTTAATATAAATAATCCATTAAATTTTATTATTTCCATTAAAACATAAAAAGTAACACTTTGAATTATATCTGACTTTAACATTAATATTATTGATATAATTGGACTTAATTTTCTATGTACACTTTTGACTATTTGGACATATGGGTTTATTTCCATTTTTATCAATAACTTTTTAAAAGCAAAATTTAATATTTTTTATATAAAGTAAAATTCATTTGATTAATATTTTTTTTGTTTATGTTAAAAAATTTAGATTAATTTAACTTTAAAAAATTAATTATTCAAAAATTTCAAAATTTTTTTCTTTTAATTTATTTTATTTCATTATTTTTAAATTCTTCCTTTTGTTTCTTTAATTGATTAATGACATTAATACTTGCATCATATTTATAACATTGAACTGAAAGTTCTTTTTTTCTTTCAATTATTTTTTGTTTTAAATTACTTATTTCATTTTGAATAGAAATAAATTGTTCATTTAAATTGGATAATAATCCATGTACATTCATTTCATTAACTGTTCTTGGTTTATTAATATTAATATCTGAATTTTCAATTTCTTCAAAATCATCTTTTGTTAAGGAAATATTTGTTAATGGGCAATTACCAAAATTTTCTATGTAATTCATAATCAAATTTTTATCGAAAATATATCCTGTTTTAATACATATAACTGGGTTCGATGTTATTTTTCCTGAAAGTGAACATATATTATATGACATTTAATTTAATATTACTAAATAATTTAAAAAAATAAATTAATTTTTATATTATAATAAGAAATTACAATAATTATTTGGAAATATTATATTTTTAAGTATATTAAAGGAGAAAATCTTATATTAAATGGAATAAATTTATTATTTCAGATTAATCTATTTTTTAATTGCTTTTCATAAATAAAATATCAAAAAATGTTTAAATCAATCATAATTTATTTTAAGTTGCAAAAAGGGGAACACCTGAAATTAAATAAAGTTATTGTTTATGATGATAAATTTATATTAATATTAAAGTGATTTATCAATTTTTAATTATAATTTCATATTTTGAAAAATATTTTCTGATTTTTTAAGATATATTAAATTGCTCATTTATCAAAAAACAAAACTCAAAATTCTTATCCTTTATATATAAGAAAAACAAATAATTGAACCATCATTTTATTCAACAATATAAACTATAATTAAGCAATATAAATTATTTAAATTAAATTATTACTATCATTTTTATAAAATTGTTATTATTATTCTTCCTTCAAAAATATTCCTATATTTTCAATTAAACATATTCCATAAATATCAAAATTGAATATAGCCAATTCTTGTCCTAACAATAAATTAATACTTGATTAAGTCTACATTATTCTCCATATAAATCATTTTGATGAAATAACAAATCAAATCATTATTATCGAAATGAGTATTTTTTTCATTTCAAAATTTATAATATGTGCTCCAGAAGATATATAAATTTTTGTTCTTTATTTCCAAATTTGGAGATGAACATCAGAGAAAAATCCATTCTAAAAAGGTATTAATTATTATTTATATTTCTTTTTTAATCCATTATTTAAATTTTATCATTAAAAATATGTTATAAAATTATTTTCTTCTTTATTTTATCATATTTAATCAAGTCAGTATGAGGATTTTCTATCTACTATCTTATATTTAAATTAACGAAATCATAGATCATGATTGACTGATCATCTGAAAGGAAAGAATAGTACTAAAAGTATAAGTTATCATAAAATATTTCCTATTTATATCTAAAAATTGATATATACATTTTGTAAATTTAAATTTATATAATATAAGGAAATTATATATATCATAAAAAAATAAATTATAATTTAAAAAATAATAAAGACTTATAATTACAAAAATCAACACAGAAAATAGTATATTGATAATGTTATCAATTTTTTAATTGTTGGACTTTTTTTAAAATAAAAAATTATTTTATCTTTAATAATATTAATATTTCATTTTCCTAATAATAGATTATTATAAAATATTGATATTTTTAAATAATATTTAAATACTTTGGTTAACTTCTCCAGAAAAATAATTATATTCATCTTCAACTTCGTTAACTCTTCTTTTTCTTTTAATATCTCTAACTTGGAAAATTATAATTAACAATAAAAATATAACTAAAAAAGGTAAAAATATCAAATAAAAAGGAAATCTAGTTATATTTTTTTTTTTGTCATAAAATCCAATTGCAGATTTATCAATGTCAAAAACAAATAAATAATTTTTTAAAAAAGGTAATCCTAATTTCCATCTTTTAAATTTTTCAGATTTTTCAAATGCAACTAATAAATATAATTTTCCATTAATTTCTTTAAACAAATCTTTATAATCTAAAACAAATTCATAATTAAATTCATTTGATTTAAATTTAATTTTTGGAAAATTTTTAAAACTAACATCTTTATCACAAACATAAAAAGTATGATTATTTCTATATTTAGTATAATTAACATATTCTTGACATTTATTTATATTTCTTTTAATAAAAGTTTCATCTAATTTTTTCTTATATTCTAAAGGAGCAATAATTAAATTATTTTCATATTCTAAATAACAAGTAGTTGAGCCTTTAAATTCATCATTATCAAAAAAAATTTTATAAAAATATAAATTCCAATACATATATTCAAATTCCATTAATGCATTATTCCATTTTAAATCTTTTTCTTCATATTCTGTCTTATTATAAACATGAGGATAATTCCCAATAATTATTTCACCTTCATTTTTATTGAAAAATTCAACACTGAAAACGTTATTAGTTATATTTTTCTTTGATTTTAAAGCTTGAATAAAATTTACTTTTCTGTCTTCTAATTCATCATAAAAATTGAATCCTAAATAAGAAGGATATTCAAGATTTGTATTTATTGCTACTACTGTAGGTAATTTCTCTATTTTTATTTCATTATTTGTGATATTATTAAAATAAAATGTTTCAATTGAATAATAGCCATAAGTAAAATAACTAAAATATTCATCTGGAACTTGAGAATATGAATAAAAAGATTTTGAAGATTCTCTTGAATAAAAATTTGAGTTTTCTTTTTTATCTACCACAAAATATTCATAAGCTGAGAAAATAATATATGTTTTTATTGTTTTTTGTGGTGTTCCTACTGTTAGAGATGTAATTAAATTTGAATAATAAAATGTAGCAAAATTTGACTCTATATTATTGGTATATGTTAAAGGAAGAGTGTCGAATTTTAATCTTATTATATTACAATAGATTTGGATTACCAAATGTAAATATAAGAAAAAATTTATCATATTAATTATTTATTTTAATATATAAATTTTTAAAGAATAATTATATTTATTTATTTTTCTCTTGTAAATAATATTTAAATAATTAGATTGACAAAAATTATCTTATTTCAAATCTTAATAAATAAATTTTTTCTAATATAATATACTTTTTTTATTATCAAAATTGATTTTTTATATTTTACAAAGAAAAGAAATTTATCATCAATATATTAATCAGAAATAAAACAAATTAATAATTTAAAATTTATTTTTTAAATTTCATATAATAAATATATTTTTGTTGTTTTTATTGTATAAACCAAAAACATAATAAATTTACTCTTCAAAGAAAAAATCAAAATTTTTTTTTAAAAATAATCTTTATTAACTTTGTGTATAAAAAACATTAAAATTATTTTTTTAAACAAACATATTTAATTCAATTACAATTTAACGAAAATTGTTTTATTTCTTTACTTATTTATATAATATTTTTTCATTTCCCACAGAAGAAATCAGAAAATTATTTATCTCTATTATCTTATTTTTAAACATAATAAAGACATTGTTCCATTATTTAATGGGATTTAAAAAAACTTCGAATTTAAATTATTTTTTTTAATTTCTAATAATTTTAAAAAATTTTTAATTAAATTTTAAATTAATAAAATCATCAAAATTAATTTTAGAATAATCTATAATTGAGATTCCTTTTTTATCTATAGAAAAATTAACTTGCCATAATTCACAATTAGATTTATAAAATTTGTCAACAGCATTTTTAAATTTATCATAGCCTTTTATTAATGATTTCTTAATATCCATCTTTATTTTATTTGGTTTATATTGATATACTAATAAAATAATTCCTTTTTCTTTTTCTTTTAAACTTTCTGATAATTCTAACATATGTTTAATAAATCTATCTCCTGCAGATATTTTACTTAATTTTTTTAATTCAATATATTTTGGAATTTTTATTCTTAATACTTCTAAAAATGATTTGACTTCTAAATAACAATTATTATTTATTATAAAATCAATTTTTGAATTTCCTAATTTAATTTCTCTTTTAATGTTTTTTATATTTTTTATTATTCTATCAAATTTCCCTTCTTTTAAAAAATATTCTACATACCTATTAGATGCAATTAAATTAATTCCAATCCAATTTTTATTCGTTTTATTAGGTTTATCTAAAGAAATTGCTTCAACAGTATATGAAGTAGTTCTTTCAGGATTTTTACTTTTTGATAACAAACAAGGAATATTTTTAAAAATAATTCTTCCTATAGTTCCTGTTGAAGGACAATGACATTTATATTCTTTATGATTTATTTCTACAATAAAAACAAATCTACCTTTTCTCTCTTTTATTAAACCTTCGATTAATTCTTCTTTAAAAGTGAATTTTACATTTTGTTTTTTCCCCATATAATTAATTTATATCATTTTTGTGATTTATCAATTTTAAAATCTTTCTAGAAATATTCAATTTTTCCATAATATTTATTTATTTTTTAAAAAATAATTTAAAAATTTGGAATTAAATTAAATTATAATTAAAATCTGGAAATTATTATTTTTTTACATATTTTTTAAAAAATCAAATCAAAAATCATAAAAATAATAAATTTCCTTATTAATTAACCCTATTAAAGATGAGATTTTTACTCTTATTTAATATAGATTCTCCCTTATTCTTTAATTTATTATAATCATTATTTCATTAACAATTATTTTTTATTTTAATTATCATTTTTATTACCTTCTATTCAAATATATTATGTTTGAAATTATCTATATATTGTAATTCAAAATTTATATTTTTTAAATTTAATTTACTCTTTTAAAGAATAAATTTATTATTGAAATTTATATATTTAATTATTTATATTTCTTAGATTATTTATATTTATGAAATTATAAATGAGCTAAAAGTATTAATGATTGTTAACTGATTTATTTTTTATTTATACAAATTTTAATGAATTCAAGGATGAATTTGATAAAAGAATATTATTTAAAATATCATTATTTATATTATAAATATAGTATAATGAATATAACTTTAATAATATATATAAAATAATAATTTCAAATTTAAAAATTGTATATTTATATCTAACTCAAATATTCTACTTCGGCATTTATAAGTCTTAATAATTTTAAATCTTCGAATGTGACATCTTCTTTTTTTCTAATTTTATTATAAGAATTATAAACTGAATCAATTTCTTTTTTTCCAATACTTTTAAAAGTATATTGATCTTTTTCAAATTCATTATAAATACAATTAATTTCTTTGTTATTAATTCTAAAAGGTGGTTTAGCTAAATAATCTAAAATAAAAATTTGTTCTTTATCAAAAAGACAATATTTAAATAAATCAATTTCTTGCATTCCTTTAACATAATTTACTATTTCAAGATAATAATTAATTTTTCCATTTGCTTTACTAATCAATTGATATTTTCTTCTTTGATAATCACAAGTACATCTACATAAATAAGTAAAAAATATTGATAAAACACTTGTTGAAGGAAAATCTTTTTCTGCTTTTTCATAAGCTTTTAATTTTTTTTCTTCTTTTATATTTACTTTTTCATTTATATTACTAAGGTTATTATTTGTTTCATTAATATCATTGGTTGTATTCTTATTTGGTAAATTTGATAATCTTCTTGCATTTATATTTTCTGATTTTACACTTAGTTTTTCTTCTAGATTTATACTTGGTTTTTCTTTAATGATTTCAAAATTATTATCTTTATTATTTATTGCTTTTCTACTTGAAGATTTATTTAAAGTGTTTTCATTTTCATTTTCATTTTTTATAATTGAATTTGTATCAGGATTTTCATTTTTATCAAAAAATAAAGATTTAATTTTATGATTATTTAATAATATCATTTGACTCTTTCTTCTTGATATTGTTCCTTGAGTTGTTTTTTCAATTTGAAAATCAAATTTTTTAATTAAATTCATCACATCATTATTTATTTTTTCTTTATGAAAAATATTTAAGTAATAATCCATATCATAAATTTTACTTCCTTTCATTTTAAACATATGATGAATTAATTTATTTTCAATTGCTTGTCTTTCAATAAAAGTAACAATTAAAAAGACAATTAAATATGCTTGTTCAATTACTCCACTTAATTGACCAACAAAAGAAGGAAGTTTTTGATATTTTCTTGATAAAATAATAACTTTAGAACTTGCTTTTATAATTATTTTACCTACTCTAGTTTCATTGATTTCTTCTCTTGAATTTATATAATGAAAAGAATCTTCATTTTTATCAAATGTACTATCAATTCTCTTTTTTCCATCATTAAATATTAAATGTT
>JAEEGL014708557.1_pt1 | contig 32235 bp, 13 predicted proteins | sample 9134231 | NCBI WGS metagenome assembly JAEEGL01 (sample SAMN16246548, study PRJNA631951) | gut metagenome | biome: gut microbiome; feature: rumen; material: fiber-attached | host: Bos | place: Iran: Karaj | collected 2018-10 | reverse complement strand
GGGGATGCTGAAATTAAACTTAATAGTGATGGTAGATATACATTAATAGTTAATGGTGAAGAAAAAGTAGTATTTGGTAAAGATGCAACTATTGCTGAAGCAATGACCCAAGTAAATAATGAATTAAACGAAGGAAAAGCAGTAAGTGCCCCAAGTACTGGACAAGCAACAAGAGGATTAACAGAAAAAACTAATCAAGGATATCGTATATATATAAATACAGATGATTTTGAAAAAATACAAGCTAGTCATGGTATGGCAAAAGGAATTATTGAAGGGGCTGCATCGAGTTATAATGCAGGAATGTTTACTGATAAACTTCTTGGAGCTTATAATGACTTAGTTGGTGGTAATACAGATCCAAAAGAGAGAATTAGTAAAAGTACGGAATTATTAAGTAATGTGATAACAAATGTTCATTATTCACTAGAAGCATACAAAAATATTGATCATGAATTAGGTATTGTAATTAATTCTGTAATTGAAGAAATATTTAATGTAAATTCTTATAGTAATCGAAATTCAGATTTTGGTGGTTTAACTTTAGACCAAAAAAAAGAAAAATTACAAGGAATGATTAATTATTTACAAACAACAATTGATGATCTAGAAGACGATTATAAAAGAAATTATAGTAATGATTTAGGTATTCCTTTTTCTGAAACATTTACTAGATTATTAGTAGGATTAGCTGATGGATTTGGCTTTGCATCAGGAGCAGATCAATCATCAATAGATTATTATCCTGATCAAGATTTCTATGATAAAGAAGGAATCGTAAGATTAGATCTTAATCAATTAAAAGATACTATGGACTTTATTAAGGAACATGATGTTATTCCTAAATTAAGTTCATATGTAGGTACAAGAGATCAAGGTGCAGAAATAGAAGATGCAGCCTGGGTTTCATCTGGAATGTCAGAATTAAATGATTATATTTTAAAATTTAGTAATGTATCTGATTATAGTGATGAACAAAAAAATGATTATGCTGAGAGATTATTCTTATCTAAGTATATTCGTAATCAAGGTGATTTTAAACTTAAATTTATGGATAAATATGGTATGGATCCAACCAATTATTTAAATGATTGGGGACTACCAACAAATCAAAATGATGCAGATGAATATTTCCAAATAAGACATGAATTAATCAATAGTATAAAAGGTAATTTAGCAAAACAATTAGATGAAACAGTAACAATTACTAATTATGAAAATAATGAAGTTACGTATAATGCTTTTGAATTATATGATTATTATCAAAGTGATGGATTTAAAGTAGCAGAACAAGAATTAAATGATAGTATTTTAAGTTTAAAGAATACTAAATATAATTACGAACAATATTTAGAAGTAATGCCTTTCTTAGAAGACAAGAATGATCCTGCTTTCTTAGACTATTTAGTAAAAGATTATAGTGATTATGATTTAGATATGACAGAGATTGGTAATAAAACCCAATTTTTAAGTCAAGAAGAAATAGCACTATACTTTATGTATAAAGAACGTGGTGAAGATGGTAAAGCTACGGCTTATTTAGAATCTATGAGTGATATGATTGCTCAAAGAGAAGGATTCCAAATGGCTGCTGAAAGAATATACGAAATTAATCAAAATGGTGGTGACATTTGGGACTTTATAAATACTGGTAGAGAAGGTTTTTCTGATGGAATGGAAGGATTCTTTAGAAATATTGGAAACTGTTTTTATTCAGATGGTAAAAGAGATGCAATCGATTATCGAAATATGTGTATGGTATCACTTCTTTCTGAAGATAGTATTTATAATGATAAATTAAGTCCAGAATATCGTGCAATATTAAAAAGAAATTATAATGTTATGAGTTCTGTTGGACGTGTAATAATACCAGCAGTATCAAGATTTGTTCCATATGTAGGATGGGCTCTTAGTCCTGCTTTAATGGCAGCAGATAGTTTTGGTGGTAGTGTCGAATATGCAAAACAGTCTGGAAAAAGTGATGTCCAAGCTTATTTATATGGTGGATTTTCTGCTTGTTCAACTTTAGTTTTATATAAAGTAATGAGTGGTATCCCAGGACTTGGAAATGGTCAAATGCCAAGTAATGCAATGGATTTTGCTATTAATATTAATAAAGCTGGTGGAAGAGCTTTTTTAGGAACTTATTTAGATGCAGCAGCAAGAGCTACGATATTACAGGAACCAGTTGATTTTTCACATTTACCAGAACAAGCTTTTGATGCAACAATTAATGCAATGTTTGTATCAGGAATTATGCAAACTGGTATGAAATATTCATTTAAACTTGCTGATAAAATAACAATAACTGTTAGTGGTGGAGAGTATTCTAGTTATAGTGATTTCTTAGCAGATACTGAAGCGCAATTTAAAGCAACCCCAACAGGTCAAAATTTATTACGTTTATATCGAATGAATCCAGATTTATATAAAACATATCGAGGTCATGTATCAAATGGTTTAGTTGATAGAATGGTCAAGATGTGTGCTGAAAGTGAAACATCAGATATTCCAATGGATTTAACAAGTGAATCAGAGAGTATTATTGGTATGAAATTACCTACTGATGGACCAGCTAGACTTGTATTTAATCCTAATGGTGCTGGCGGTGGTAATTATTATATTATCAATATGATGAATGGTTCTGGGATGACAATACCAGATAGTTGTATATCAACACATGAACCTGGTCCAATCGCTACACTTCCGACAGGAATTCCAGCAGGTTCTAATTATTATATGAATGAATCATCATATACACCGGATGAATTATTACCTTCACTTAATGTATATGGTATGGGTGATGGTGATAGTCAAGATGAAGCTACTCCAGATAATATAGTTGTTTTAAATACTCAAGAAAATGCTAGTGATGATACTAGTGGTGAACCTGAAGTATTAATTGCAGCTGATAGTGTAGTTGAAGGGGAAGATAATCCTGTTACAATAATACCAACAGAAGGCGAGTCTTCTACAGAAGTTCCAACAACTGCAGATAGTGAACCAAAACAAGAGAATTTACCTACAACGACTGATGAGAGAATATTAAAAACACAACATCGTGTACATGATCCACTTATAATAGGAAAACCAAAAGAAGGAGCATTATTTACACAAGAAGGTTCTGTATATCGTTCAACTGGTGAAGATCAAATTGAAGATATTATTGAATCAGGTTATGTACGAGCAAGACTAGGTGGAAAACGACAAGCAAGAACAGGACCAACTACTTGGTGGTCACGTGGTAAAGAAGGATTTTTCTATAATCCTGATACATCCAGTGATCCTAAAACGATTATTGAAGCAGATGCAGATAAAGTTGAAGGTCGTGTTGGTGGAGTTCCAATAGAAGATTTAAAAGGATTATGGCAATATAATTTTAGTACAGGAAAATTTGAAAACCGTCTACCAAGTGTTCAAGAAGCAAGATTAGCAAGAACAGGAGAGACTACTCCTAGTACAACATCAGAAGATAGTACAGTAGTAGCTGCTGATCAAGTATTAGATCAAACGGAAGTTTCTATAGTAGATAGTGGTAGTACAGTACCAAGTGTTCCTACAACGTCACAAGCATTCTATGGTACAAAAGGTAATATAAATCAAAATGTATATCAAGCTTTAGCAGGTTATACTAATCAAGAATTAAGTGAAGTTATTAATGCCACATCAAGTAAATATGGAATGACTCAAGAAGATGTAGCTAAGATAATGGCTTCAATGGATAAAAATACTGGAGCATGTTCTTATGCCGGAGCTTGTAATGAATTATTTGGTTTATATGGATACGATGGTGAAGCCTTTAAAAAAGATTTTGGCTATAGTATAGTAACTTCAAGTGGAAAAGTTAATTCTGTTCAACCAATGGTCGATTTATTTATTCAGGCTAATAGTGGAACAGGAGAAGATAGTTTAATTGTTGTAGGTGAAGATGGTAAACACACAATTAATCCTAAATACTTATCTACTAGTGGTAAAAGTTTAGATACATCAAATCAAGCTCGCTTATATGATGCTTTTGGTGGTAATGATTATATTAAAGAATTCTTAAAAGCAAATGGTAGTAGTAAATATAATCCATATTATGATTATGATACTGTTGATGTTGCAACAGTTGATGGAAAATTACAAGGAGATGTTTCTACAGTACAAGGATGGCTTGATGAAGGCAAACCTGTTAACTTAATAGTTACTAATTTTAAAGGATTAGATTCAGAATATGGTGTAGAAATGACTAGAGTAAGAGATGGTTATACAACAGTAACTCAAGGTCATGTTATGCCAGTTGTTAGTATAAAAGATTCTGATGTTCGAGTATCAACATGGGGTGATGAATGGAGTATTGCTCTATCTAATTTTGATACTACTCCTGGTGTATTTGCAACACCTGTTTCGATAGATCCTGAAGATGTTTTAAAAGAAATAATGGCTCAAGAAGAAGAGGTAGCAGGTAGTACAGGTGGTAATGGAGAAGATCCAAATAATAACAATAATACTGGAAGAAATACATTAACAATTAAGGACGGAAAATATATTGTTACAACACCAACTGGGGAACAAATAACTTTATATACTATTGCTGGAAAACACGATGCAAATGGCTTATTTACTGGTGGCGTTGTATCATCATTTGATGGAACATTTACTGAACAAAATATAGTTCAATTAGAGGGTGGCCTTGACGATCATCGTTATCTTACAATTGGTGATACGAGTGAAGCTGATGAAATACTAAGTAGTGTAGTTTCATTAGATGAACCAAAAACATTAGAAGAAAAAGCTGTTGCTGTAGGAAAAACTGTTAACTTATATTTTGGAGGATATGATTCTCTTCAAAATAGACTAGGTTATTTCCCTACAGAAGAAGATGTAGAAGCAGGAGCTCCTCAAGGAAAAGTATCTGATCTTGCTCATCAAGAATCAGCTGCTTGTGTAGAACGTGCAATGTTATCACAAAACTTATTAAAGAGTATGGGGGTAGATTCTACATTTAAAATGACAGGATTTACTAATGCAGCAGGAAATCCTGATAATCATGCTTTCAATATAATTCAAGATAGTGGTAAATATTATATATTTGATGCAACACAACCAACATTACGTGATGGACAAATTAGTCCAATAGTATGTGAAATACCAGAAGAAGTTGCATTAAAGATGTTAGATCCATTATCAGATTCTGGAACCAGTGTTAAAGTAAGCCATTATAATCCGTTACAAGGAAAAAATTATAATGTTACTTATGATGCTGGATGGCCTGATACATATGAAGCAGATAGTAATAGTGATGATGGCAATGGTTTTGATTTAAGTTATCATAGAGTTACTGAAATGATTGAACAATCAAAACTTCTTACAAGTGATAATCAACAAGAAAGAGAAAGTGCTGATACTATATTTAAATCATATGTATTAAGTTATCCTTTTGAATCAACAACATATTTTAGAAGTCAATTTAATGAATTATTACCAACAACTAAAGAAGAATTATTAACTAAAGCTTTAAGTTCTAATAAGTATTATAGTTTAATACATTCGATTGATATAACACCTGAAGGTTCATTCTATCAAGAAGATAAAGAGGGTGCTTTAAAAGTATATAATGGTATATTAGAGAATATTAAATCAGGTAAATTTGATTACCATCATCTTGAAAATATTGCACCTTATGTATTCCAAGAACTTGATCCATTATACCCAGTTAGAACGGATATTAAAGATGCTGCTCATTTAGCAAGTTATTATAAAAAATATGGTTATTTAAAAAATTATGCTAAAGAAATAGTTGATTATACTGTTGAAAATAATATAACAGTAAATAGTGAAATTCTTTATTCATTACTGGGAAAAGAAGTAAGAGATGGAAATAGTGATAGTTATTATAAATTATTAACTTCTGGTAATTATGATCAATCTGCATATAGTACACTTGAGTATCCAATATTACATGATGGTAAATCTATAATGATAGTTGCTAATAATCATCCAGAGTTCTTGAAAGGTAAAACAGTAAAATTATATACAGATATAGATGGTTATGTAGAAGCAACAAGTAATGTTGAAGGAATTAAATACTTCTATGAAGCAGAAAGATATGATCCAAATATTGAAACTTTACATGAACAATTAGGAGATAAATTATTAATAAGACCAAAGAATAATAGTTGGACAGGATTGACTGATTATACATATGAAGAATATCAAGCCAAAGAAGCTCTTATTGAAGCATATGCAGATGCTCTTCGTGATAAAGTAGATAAAAATGGTAATGTAAAAAGTTTATCACCATATGAAAAATATATTGCAGCATATGTTATTACTACTAAGTTTGCAACATATAATCTTCCTGATAATAGTGAAGCTGACTTAACACGTTCAGTATATGAATTTATTGATAAATTTAAAAATAAACCAATATGTTGTGCCGGTTATGTTAGCATGCTTAATGAACTATTAGAAAGACAAGAATATCCAGATGGATCTCTCGATATAGAGCACTGGAGTGTAAAAACAAAACGTGAAGGTAATAGTCCTTGGGATAATCATGATAGATCAATGGTTCATATCGTTGATCCAAAATATGGTATTGATGGTATATATTTGTCTGATCCGACTTGGGATAACATTTTTAGTGATGACTTTGATTATGAAGATGTTCAAAAAAGAAGGTATACTTATTTGTTGAAAACAGAGGAAGATTTGTCACAAGCATCTTCAAGTGATTTTAGTAATCCGCTTGAAGATATGCATATATCATCTTATAGTGATTTAGAAAATCTAGCTAAAAGAATGGGTTTAATTGGTTCTGATTATGATCCTGAGACAGCTGATCTTGCAGAACTTGCTAATAAAGTAAGAGAAAGATTTAATCAACCAATTGGTGAGGAAGAATATCTTTTAGCATTATGTGCAATTGATCGATTTGTAAATAATGATGCCGTTATGCCAGCAGAAAATAAAGTTGGAGAGAATGGTTATTCTGTTGAAGAATTTAATAGAGCAGCTCTTCAAGCTAAAATGGAAGACCACTTTATCTTTGATGAAGAATTATATGGTAAAACTTTTGGTGAACTAATTAAGTATTATCAAGATACATATGAGTTAGATACATACAATGCAATAAGTCTATTAAATAATATGGTAGCGAATAAAACAGGATTTTATTCAAAAGCACTTTATCATTTAGATTCTGATGGACATATAAGTTTAGATTATTCTTATCAAGCTTTATCACTTGAAGATGAAAAATATGCTGATGAACATCTAACTGATGAAGAATATGCTTTATTTGCTAAAGAATTGGGATTAAAAGGATTTAATACTAGAAAAAGAGCATCATTTGCTATTTATGATTTAGATAGTCAATTTGATTATTTAGTTCCAACAGATGAAGCTCTAGCAAGAATTCAACAAGAAGAACAAGAAAAAGCTCATGAGTTATTACTTAAATATGTTGCTGAAAAGGAAGAAAAAGCATTATCTGAAGCAGAATTAAAAGAAACAGAAGAAGCCATTAAGCAATTAGAAGATATTGCATCAGCAAAAGGAATGACTCTTGATGACTTAGGAAGTCAAAGAAAAGAAGAAAATCCTGTTATACAAGCTCAAGCAGATGAACTTGCAACAGGACTTAAGACAAAAGCAGAAGCTAATGAAAAGAAATATACAAATATTCTTACACAATATGAAATGCAAGAATATCAAGGTCAACTTACATCTTTTGAAGAATTACAAGGAAAAATTGATAGTGGTGAAATACAAGATTATCGTGTATTAGTAGGTTTAGATAATAATGTTAAAGGCATAAATAGTATGTCAAGAAAAATATTAACTGAATATAAGAAACATCTAGATGGTGTTCCAATGGAAGATTGTACCGGAGTTATTCATGATAGTTTAAGATATACAATGCTTATTGATGATGAACATTATATTGAAGGTACAAAAGAAATAATTACTGATTTAAGAGAAAAAGGATATCTTGTTACTGTTAAAAATCTATGGGGTAATAAAGCTTATCAAGGTATTAATACAGCAGTTACTGATAGACAAACAGGATTTACTTTTGAACTTCAATTCCATACTAAAGATTCATATTATACTAAAGAATTTTTAACACATGATTATTATGCAATCTTTAGAAATGATTATACAACTGAAGAAGAAAAAGCATTAGCAAATAAAATACAAATGTATTATCAAAGTCAAGTTCCAGTACCAGATGGTATAATAGGAGAAACTTTTGATTAAGGAGGTTTTTATGGGTTACAAATATTATAAAATTAATAAAGGATATTATTTTAGGTATGAACCAAATATTAATCATTTTGAAATATTAAAAGATGGATATTGGGAAAATGACGAATCATTAATTAGTTTATTTTTAGATCCATTAGGTGATTATGGAGAGATAACTAACGAAAGTGTGATTATGTCACTTGAAGATAGACCTAAAAAAGAAGAAAAAACTAAATAAAGAAATCTTATGATTTCTTTTTTTAGTATTTAATAAATTAATAAATTATAATATAATTATCTTGTGATATTATGAATGAGTATAATGAATTAATAAAAGAAATATGTAAAGAAGAAAATATTGAATTAAATATATATCAAGGTAATTGGTTAAAAGAATTAAGAAAAGGTAATATTACTAAGTATATTGTAGGTTATAAATTTTCACTTAATAATCAAGGTATATCTCTTGTAGTAGATGATAAAGGATTATTTTATGATGTAATTAAAGACAAATTACCAATAATCATTCATCATGTATTATTTAATAATTATGATAGTGATGAAGTGTTAAATTTGTTCCACAAATATAATAATAAAGTAATAGTTAAAGGTAATATTGGTACTTGTGGAAAAGAAGTATATAAAATAACTAATGAAAAAAGATTATTTAATATTATCGATAGATTATTTGAAAAGCAATATTCTATTAGTTTATGTCCTTATTATGATATAGATAAAGAATACAGGCTTATTGTTTTAAATAATGAGGTTAAGCTAATATATAGTAAAGAAAATCCGATTATTGTTGGGGATGGTATTAAAACTATTAAAGAACTATTATTAGATTTTAATAGTACATATTATTCTAATAATCAAGTTAATAATCCAGACTATGTACCTAAACTAGATGAAAAAGTAATTATTGAATATCGTTTTAATTTATCTAATGGGGCAAGAGTAAATAAAGATATTGATATTGAATTAAAAAATAGATTAATAGAATTAGCAAAAAGAGTAGTTAAAGAAACAAATCTATCTTTTGGAAGTATTGATATAATTAGAACTACTAATAATGAATTATTAATTATGGAAGCTAATAGTGGTGTTATGATGAATAATTACTTAAAACAAACAAAAGATTATGAAACTGTTAAAGAAATATATCGTGATGCTATTAAAACTATGATGGAGGAATAATTATGAATTATTATATTGATTTTGATAATACGATATTTGATACTGTATCATTTCATAATGATTTAATAAAAATATTATTAGATAATAGAATAGAAGAAAAATATATTAAAGATTATTATGAAAAAAATGGTATTAATCCTCTTAATTTAGTTAATAGTTTATGTAATGAAGTAATAACAGAAAAAGTAGATGAATTATTTAAAAATGCTAAAAAATATTTATATAAAGATGCTATTGAATTCTTAAAAAATAAATCATTTAATAATTATATTTTATATACTTACGGAGACTTGGATTATCAAAATAAAAAAATAGATAATTCTGGTATTAAAGATTATTTTGATGAAATAATAATAACTGACTCTGAGAAAACTAATTTAAAACTTGATTATAAGAATAGTGTTTTTATTGAAGATAATACTAAGGTAATTAAAGAATTACTGGATAATGGAGCAACTAAGATATATCGAGTTAAAAGAAGTAATAATATTCATAGTGAAGAGGTACTAAACAACAAAAGTGTTATAGAAATACATAATATGAAAGAAATAAAAGATGAGTAATCATCTTTTTTTATAATCTTACAATATTTTATATACAAGAAAACTATCTTTTTGCTATAATTAAATAGATAGTAGGTTAAGATATGAAGAAAAAATATTATTTATTATTTTTATTATTAATACCAATCATAATTGTTGTAGGAAGAAGTTTTGCTCTTCCTATTAATGGTGAAATAAAAACTGTTGAATTTCATAGTGATAATTATGATAATGCAGGTAGTTTTAATATCAAAAAAAGTATTGAATGGATAGAAAAAGGAAAAGCCGAATTGACAATAGAAGTTCAATCAAAGGAAAAAAATGAAAAAGAATCATTTAAGGATGTTGTTTTAGTAGTTGATACTTCCAGTTCTATGAGTGGTGATAAGTTACGAAAAGTAAAAAATGATGTAACGGAATTAATTGAAAACCTTACTGAAAATTTAATGAATAGAATTGCATTAATTCAATTTGATGATGAAGCATCAATTAAAACAAATTTTACGAACAACAAGGAAGAATTATTAAATATAATTAATGGTTTTGGTTCAAGAAGCGTTTCAAATTATAGCAAAGCATTATTAAAAGTTGAAGAATTATTGGTTAGATATGACAAAGAATCAAACAGAGAATTAGTAGTATTATTTTTGACTGATGGTATCTCTAATTTGGATACACCAAATGAAAAAGCATTATATCAAGTATTAAAAGAGGATTATCCATATATTCATATTAATGCTATTCAATATGATTTAGGAAAAAGCATTACGGATACTTTAATTAATATGTCTGATAATCAATTTATTGCTACAGATTATAATATTTTGTTTGAAGCAATTTTGAATTCTCTTTCATATGAGAGATTTGTAGTAGAAGATATTATTAACACCAACAATTTTTATGTTGAATCAAATAATAATATTGATTGTAAAATTGGAAATTGTGAATTAATAAATGAAAATAATGAACAAAAAATCAAATGGGAATTGAATAATACAAAAACTGGTTCTAATAACAAATTAAAAGTTATAGTAAATTTAAAAGAATCATTATTGAGTCAAGATGGTTTATATCAAGTTAATAAAGGAACTAATGTGATTTCCAAGTTGCCAAATGAAGATGAAATTAAACTAACAAATAATAATACTTTAGTTTTGAAAAATAATTATATAGTTAAATATAGTATGAATTTACCTGGTGATTGTAACTTAGAATCTTTACAGACTGAAAATCATTTCGTTGGAGATATAGTTAATAAAAAAACAGTATCATATTATTGTGATGGATATGTTGTAAAGTCATGGATAATAAAAAATTCTGAAAATAATACTGTTAAAGAAATAAATAATACGGCATTTGCTATGCCTGGACATGATGTTACAATTATTCCTGTTTGGACTAAACAAAGCATAGTTAAAAATATGGATGGTATAGTTTTTGCTAAAGCAAATACTTTGTATCGAGTACTTCAAGATGCAGCGATTGAAGGAACATATGCTAGAGAATATACTGGACCACATCAAGATTCAAATACTAAAGAAGGTCTTAAAAATATATATCATTGGTATGCTGATAAAAATGAAAATACAAAAGGTACAGAAATAACTAATATGTATCATGTTAAGTTTGCAGATCGCTGTTGGAGAATGATTAGAACTACTGATATTGGCGGAGTTAGACTTCTTTATAATGGCGAATATGATGAAAATTTGAAATGTGCAGATGGTAGAGGGCATGTTAAAGAAATAGTTTATGATTACGGTTATTTATACTATAGTTCTGGATATGATTATTATTATGGAACAGATTATACATATGACCCTGAAACTGGTAAATTTACACTTAGTGGTGAAATAACACATGGAATAATTAATAATGATAATTATCAAGATTTCCTAGGTAAATATACTTGTGAATATACCAATCAAAATAGTTGTACAACATTATATAAAACTTTATTTAGAATAGGAGACAATCAAATATATTGTTTATCATTATATAAAACAAATTATCATAATAGTTATCAATCAATTATAGGAAATGGCGCATTTAATTATGGTGATGTTACCTCATCTATTGCTGCAGGTGGATATATGTATGGTGATATATATCCAGTTAAATCTCAAACAGTTTCTACAAGTAAAAATTATGCAAATGAAGTAAATTGGATATGGAAAGATGATAGAGAAAGTAGATACTATGTTTCAAATGAATATATGGAAGTTCAAGTATCTTATCAACATGACAGCCCAATTTATAGGTTGAAAAATCCTAGACCTATTAATTCTTATTCTGATGAAGAATTAATAGGAATGTATTGGGTTCCATATGATTCATATACGTTTAGTCATCCAGAAGAAAGAATCATAACTGATATTGATGAATATGGAAATTTATATCACCTTTATTATCATCGCTCTAGTAGAGATTATAATGACAAGTATACATATACATACTTTGATTATACAAAGTTTAAAGTTGGTGAATCTATAAGTGCAAATGATGATGGGACATTTACATTAAATGATGTATCCGAAGTTAGAATGTCAACGTTTATAGAGAACAGATCTAGATATGTTGGTAAGTATTTGTGTGATGATGGAACAATAACGTGTGAAGATCCATGGAAAATTACAGATTATTATTGCTATCAATGTGATGCAATATATGATACAACAATTTTTGAAATATATTATGAGAATGCAGATAAAGATATTTTAATTGCAAAGAATCGAGATGGATTTCAATTACAAGATACTGCAATTGTTGATCGAGATGATTTGATTGAAAACTTTGCAAATTATTCGGACTATAAATATACTTGTGGTAATAGAAAATCACTTTGTACAGAAGATAATTTGTTATTAATGTATAATACTTATGTTAGTTATTATCAAAAAAGAATAGATGGTTATTTAAACATTTTCTATTATGGTTCGGATGTAACTTGGGATGGAGAAAAATATACTTTAGTTGATCCACTAGAATTTGAAGCGTTAATAGATATTGATGTAATGTCTACTCACCATTATTTTTGTCCGGAAAAAGGTGCAAAAACATGTACTAAGGTTGGTTACATAGTAAGTTTTGGTACTTCTAGTTATAGTAGTGGTGGCTTTAATTATTTATTATTTGAAAATGGTGTAAACGATATTGAAGAAGTAAGGCGATCAATGCTAGAAAAGAATGAAAATAGTTCTTATATAAAATATGTAGTAGATGAATGGTATTCAAGAAATATGACTAAATATACAGATTATTTGGAAGATACAGTTTATTGTAATAATAGAAAACCATTAGATGATAATAATAGTTATTTTGGTAAAACCAAAAACATAAAAGGTGAGTATAGAACATTTAATTTGGATACATATTCTTATACATATGATCAGTTAAATTTGAAATGTGAAAATGAAACAGATAGATTTAGTGTTGACAATCCTAAAGCAAAACTTGAATATCCGGCTGCATTACTTATGTTTGAAGAAATAAGTTTATTATATAATCAAAAAGCTAAAGCAGTAGCCGAATCATTCTATACTGGAACAACTTCTATATATGGTACTGGTGCAAGTTATGTTATTTCTACTTATTCTGGTTCCGCGTATACATCAAGTTGGTATCCAATTGTTCCAGCAATCTCATTAAAAGATGGCACAGAATATATTGAAGGAGATGGAAGTGCATCTAATCCTTATGTAGTAGATACAAGTGAGGTGGATGGACAATGAAAAAGATAATTAATAAAAAATTGTTTATCCCATTATTTATACTTTTATTGGCTATTATAACTATAGTAGGAATTAGTTATGGAGAACGCCTATATAATGATGAAGAAGTAATTCCTAATTCTAAATTAACATATTATTTAGATGTTTATTATGATGGTGTAGATAAAGATGGTGTTAAATCAAATGACACGACAATATCTAATATTAGTAGTGGATATATGATTGTTGAAGATAGAATACCAGAAGGATTAACTTTTACAGGGTTTGTTGCAACAAACGATGGAACGATTGGAGCTGTAAAAAGAAGTGATGGAACAGTTTGTCCTGGTTCTGTAGTAGATGATACTAATGAAACAAAAGTTAATGATGGATCTTGGAACGATGAAGAAACTGAATATTATTATCATGGTCTTCATTATAATGCCTCTACAAAAACAGTTTCATTTAAAGTAAAAAATTTGAAAGCAGGATGTAAGTTGACTGTTGGTATTAAAACAAAGATAGCTGTAAATGCTGATAACCCAGATACTGCAGATATTGAAAAAAGATTGGATTTTTATAATATTGCAACAGTAAGAGAAGATGCTTTAACGGCTATTTCGAATATTTTACATGCGTATATGGGATTAAATGGAATTAATTCTTATAAAGTTAATTATTCATACGAAGGTGTAGTTCCATCTAATACACCAACTATTCCAAATGTTCTAGAGTATTCTATTGGATCAAAAGTTAATGTTGCTATGCCAATTAACGTTGAAGGATATACTTTTAACGGATGGACAACTACAGATGTTGAAGTAGTTGATGGTGCTTTTACTATGCCAAATCATGAAGTTAATTTTGTTGGATCATATACTGAATTACCTAAATATAACGTTACATATGTTATTAATGGGGAAACTCCAGAAGGATATGTTGCTCCAACAAAAAGAGGATATTATGAAAGCAATAATGTTAGTGTTGATATTCTCAAAAAAGATGATGTATTTAATGGATATAGTTTTTCAGGTTGGACAACTAATGATACAACGTTTGATGAAGAAGATAGTTATTTTATTATGCCAAATCATGATGTAACATTATATGGTAGTTTTACAAAGAAAAAATATAAAATTACGTTTGCTTTTTATGAAACAGTTTTACCTCAAAATGCAAGTTCTTTGCTTCCTCAAGAAGTAGAATACTTACCAAATGAAAATGTAGTATTACCTACAATTTCTGATACGAATGGTTATCATTTCTTAGGATGGAACAGAGATAGTAGTTTTAAAATGCCTAATGAAAATATTATTGTTTATGGTGAATGGAAGAGACAAAATAGTTCTTTTGAACCAGCAATATCGGTGGAAATTATTAATCCAAAAGATAGATACATGAGTGGAGATATCGTTGAATTCAAAGTAATTGTAAATAATAATTCAAATTATGCAATTAACGATATTTATGTTAAAGAATCTTTAGATGATATTGAATTTATTGAAAGTGAAGATTATGAAATTTCATCTAATCATATTGTTAAAATTCATAATATAAATGCTAATAGTTCTAAAATCATTAATATGAAATATACAGTAAAGAAAAATGATTTTGGAACAATGGTTAACAATATTGAATTAATAAGTGCTATATCAAATAATAATGCTATTAAAAACAACATATATAAAACACAAATTCAGTTTGATGTTGTATCACAATTAATTGTTTATCACTATGTTGAAGGAACAACTACTAAAGTTTATGATGATCAAATTTCTAACGTTGATGTTGGATCAACTTATACAACAAACGAAATTGATACTTCGCAATTATTATATGAATATAAGAATAATTATATTGCCGTTAATTCTACCAATAATACAAGTGGAATAGTAGATAAAAACGTAATAGAAGTAATTTATTATTATGGAATAAGACGATATGAGATTTCAGTTAGAGTGGTTGGAGGGGTAGGAACTGTAACTGGAAGTGAAATAGTTGTCGGCGGTAATAATTCTAAAGAAGATATTATTATAAAACCTAATGATGGTTATGAAATAAGTAAAATAAGCATTAATGGAATAAAAGTAATAATAACAGATAAAGATGAAATGATATTAGATAAGTTTACTAATGTTCGTGAAAATATAGATATTGAAGTTGAATTTACAGAAAAAGATCAAATTGCTCCAATTACGGGTGCAAGAATTAAAGTTTATTTTATAATCATTATTCTAGAAGCAATTGCATTAGCAATGTTCTGTTTATATAGAAAGTTTGTTTCTAAAAAAACAGGAGGTGATATACAATGAAAAAGATATTAAATAAAAACTATATTATGTTATTAATAGTTGCTTTATTTGTTTCTTTTGTAGTCGGTTATATCACAACTCCATATAGAGAATATTATGAAGAATCAGATGCTCCAGCTGTTGATGAAAACTATGATAAAATGAAAATTTCTTATTTAAAAATTAAAGAAAGAAAAACTGGAACACCATATTTTGATAATGAATCAAATATGGAAGGTAATGATGCATCTGATGAAGATAACTATTTGAGAACATTAGATATAATGAGTTATATTCTTGAAGTTGGTATAGATAGAAATGAGGCAACCACTTCAGCAACTGATAATTTTACAGGTGGTAAAATAAAGTTAAAAATAACAATTCCAAAAGATGAAAATGGTGTACCTTATCTTGCAATTATGCCTGATGCATGGATGAAGGGAAGATCATATAATAGTGATTTGTCAACTTTTACTGCTTATTACGAAATTCCAAGTGGTAAATCAGCAATTGGAGGAAATCAACAGTTATCAGTTACAATTAAGGCAAATTCTTTAAAACATACGATTGATTCTCAATATATGCCAAAATTTGAAGTTTGGATGGAAGGAAATAAACCTGATAATGCTAATTCTGTTATTGAATCAAAAGTTGTTCAAGATGAAGGACCATTATATATAACAGGTAAACCATACGCATCTATATCTTTGACAAAAGGAAGTGTTAATACAACAGGAACGTTAGATGGCGTTAATGGTCAGTATTTGAATTTTGGTGCTAGACTTGTTGGCTCATCAAATATAGGTAGAGAAACGCCAATGAATTATATGAAAACGAAAATAAAAATAGAATATTCATATAAAGATATTGAACATGGAACTAATTGGATTAACATTGCTACCATTGATGAGAATAATCCTGTCTATAATACAATTTTGTATGCTTATGGATTAGCTTGTGAATCAACACCTGGTTTTTACCCAAATGAGGACTCAAATAGTGGATATAGTTATTGTGCAAATAATGATGGCTACTATAGTGTTAGTACTACAGCGGCATACTCTTATATTCGTAATTCCGGAACGGTTACTGCAACACAAAGTACACAAAAAAATGAAATCACTCTAGAAAATAATGATTTCTATTATTATGGAAATTATGATTTGGTTGCGGTAAGCGATGGTCTTGAACTATTCGTTCCATGGTACGAACCAGAAGACGGTAGTGGAAGATATCAATATCAAGTTATAATAACTGCACAAGGTGTTGATACAGAAGATTCTGAAGGTAATGAAGTTAAATCGACATCAACTAGTTCTATAACATATACATATTACAATTATATGACTGGAAATTTTAATAATGATATTTACATGGGTTCTTATTATATGTATACTGATACTCATTTGATACCATTAGATGAGTATACATATACAGATTCATATGTTGTTGGAACAGATGGACCTTATGAAGGTGGACTTGAAAAACTTGAGGTTTGGAATTCATCAATAGTAAATTTATATAGAACAAGTTCTAGTCCGAGTATTCATTATAGTGGTGGGGATTCATCCTCTTACCCAAAAAATTCTGTTTTATATTATGGTATATACAAAGCTGATAAAGAACATGGTGTTACAACCGATGAACTTGTAAATGCTGCTACCTTCGATGATTTTGATTGGTACACAAATTATAATGATGCAATATCTAATGGTAAAGTGACAGCATTAAGAACAGATGAACCAGAGTGGCGTGGTTTTAATGTAAAGTCATACATATATGATGTTTATTTAAGACCTCCAAATGATCCTAGTTTAATTGGTAAAAAAGGTATAATTAGACAAAAAATATGGATATATTCTGATGCTGAAAGAACTGATGTCTATGAAATCGGTACAGATGTAGATTATGTATCTTCAATTATGAAAAGTGATTATAGTGGTCTAGAAAGAGAAGCTGCTCCTCGAGGAATAGGTGAGACCTATTATGTAGGAACTAATATGTCAATTTATGTGGGTAGCAGTGCTGGAAAATCAAGTTATAATGTAGAAGAAGAATTAGTTAACATGACTATATCTCCTTCATATTCTAATCCAACTCAAGGACTTGATTTTGCTGATTTTAAAATACAGGTTAGCGTTCCTACGTATTTGAAATATAAACTTAATAGTTCTAATTATGAACCAGTAAGTGTAGTAGAAAAAAGTAATGGAACATCAGTGATTACGTGGGAGTTTAATAATTGGAGTTTAGTTGATGATTTACCAAAAATTACATATCAATTAGAAATATCTCCATATGCTCCAAATAACACTTCGAAATATGTATCTACCTCTATATCATGTTCGGAAGTTAAAACTGGTTCTTATAGTACTGGTAGTTCGTTCTATATTATTAATTTAGCTGGTTCATCAATTAGAAAAATAATTGATAAACAATTTTTAGATAGAGAAGAACAAACAACTATAAATAACTATATATATAATATTGCCCAATCAAGATTATTAAATGTTAAAACGGTAGAAATATTGCCAAAGAATGGGGATTCTGTAGGAAGCTCTTATAGTGGTAGTTATACTTTACAAGTAGAATCATTACTTGAAAATCAAAAGTTTTATTACACAACTAATAATATTGATAATATTGGATTGGTAGAAGATGCCTTTGGTAAAAAACATATTCAATCAGTTGATTTGGACGATAGTTCAAATGGATATGGTTGGACTGAAGTTCATGTTGGTGATATTATTCCAGAAAATGCAACTGCTATAGCATCAATGATTCCAGAAGTTTCTGCTGCAACTGATGTTGTTTATAAGTTGAAATTTATTCCGGTGGGTAACACATATGAAGATAAATATTTCTTTAAACTAACTGCTTCGAGTGATAATCTTGAAACAGCTATTGCAACTGAATATAAGAAAATTGTAGTTGCAGATAGAAAAATAAGTGGTATTGTTTTCCTTGATAAGAATAGAAACAATGTTTATGATTCAGGTGTTGATACATTACAAAAAAATAAAACTGTAAAAATATATAAAGCAGATGGTACTTTGGATAGAGAAGTTACAACAAATAATGCTGGTGAGTATGAATCATATCATTTTGATAAAGGTGAATATTATATTTCTTATGATTTAAGTGAATCAGGAAATGATTTATACTTTGTTAATAAAAATGGTGGTTCGTTATATACATCAAGCATAATTAATCCTAATACTGGTAGAAGTGATATAATTCAGGAACTTAATCAACTTCCTACAATGGCTATTATGTCTGCTGAGAATAAAAATATTGGTATAAAATATAAAGATGCGCAAGTTATCGTTCATCATTATATTGAAGATACAGAAACAAGAGTATATGATGATGTAATTATTGATACAAGTTATAATTCTACATATACAACTAGTCCAATTGATTCGTATTATTTATATGAAGATTATCAATATAAATATGAATTTAGTGAAGCTACTGGTGGAGATTTAGTAAGTGATACAGTAACTAAAGATTTATATGAAGTAATTTATTATTATACTAGAATTCAAGGTGTTGTTTATACACAACATAGACTTATTCCGAATGAAGTATATGATTATTATAGAAATGCTAGAAGTGTAGTTGATGTTCAATATGTATATTATGGTGATAGTTATACTACAAGTCCTATTGATGATCCTTTATATACTTTTGAATATGCATCTAGTAATGCAACTGGAACGGTATGGAGTAGTACAACATGGGTATATTATTACTATTCTGAGAAGCCAACAACAATAACTGTTCATCATTATATTGATGGAACAACTACACCTGTTCATGAAGATCAATCAATTAGATCATATTATATGTATAATTATATAACATCACCTTTTAAACCGGATGAATTAGATGAAGAATATAGAGGTTTATATTCATATAATTATTTAACTGAAGGAGATCCTGTTTCGGGTATAGTTTCGAAAGATAATTATGAGATTACATATTATTATTCACGAAGACCTGTTACTTTAAAAGTTCATCATTACTTAGAAGGAACAATGGAAAAAATAAGTGGTGATGTAATTTCAAGTGTATATTATGGTGAACAATATACAACAAGTAGATTGGATAATTCAAGTTATTTACCTGCTGGTGAGGGTGGAGATCTAACTTCAGGTATTGCATCGAAAGAAACTATTGAAGTAATTTATTACTACAAAATTAAACCGGCAACGGTTACTGTTCATCATTATATTGATGGAACAACTACTAAAGTTCATGAAGACGATATTCTAAATAGAGATTATAAAGAAGTATATAATACTAGTCCTTATGAAACTGAAGAATTATTAGATGATTATAAAAATATATATAAATATGCTGATAAGCATGAAGGTAGTACAAAGGGTATTGTTTCAGAAGATAGTGCTGAAGTAATATACTATTATGATAAACTTGATGCAAAAATTGTTGTTCATCATTATGTATTAGGTACAATATTTAAGGTTCATGGAAATGAAGTCTTTGATAAGAAGATTAACGATCCTTATGAAACACATCATAAAGAATCTAATGAATTAGTTGATCATGATTATGTTTACGATAGTGTTGTTGGTGATGAAGTAGGATCTATGACTACTGATAGAGTTGTAGTAACATATTACTATAAACTTAAAGAAGGTAATATTGTTGTTCATCATATAACTGATGATACTAATGAAGAATTATGTCCTGATGAAACAGCATCTGGTACATATAAAACAAAATATAATTATGATTCATGTACTACTTTAAGTAATATTAATTATACGTTTAAAGAAGTTAAGGGTAATGATTCTAATAGTGAAGTAGATAATGATAAAATTAGTGGTAGAATAGAAAAAGATAATACAGAAATAACATATTATTATACTTATAAACCAGGTCAAATAGTTGGTCATTATTTTCTAGTAGGAACAAGAGAAAGAGTAGCTGATGATGTAATAGCTAATGGAAAACTTAATCAAGAATATACAAGTAGTGCTAAAGAACTAGAAGGTTATAAACTTGTTAAGGAACCTGAAGTTAATACCATTACATTTAAAGAAGATACTCAAGAACTTGTTTATGAATATGAAAGACTTAAATATAAGATTGAAGTAGAAGTAGTTGCTGGTGAAGGAACTATTACTGGTGCTGAAGAAGTATTCTATGGAGATAATGAAAAGAGTAATGTAGTTATTACACCTGGAGAAGAATATGAAGTTAATAGTGTTAAAGTAAATGGTAAAGAATTAAATACACTTAATATTGAAGGAATGACATTAAATAAATTTGAAAACATTAAAGAAAATATTAAAGTAGAAGTTAGCTTTACTCATAAATCACAAGATATTCCAATTACAGGTAAAACAAGAAATACATTATTATATGTTGGATCTATATTATTTATTCTAGCATTTAGTATATTTATTATATTTGATCTTAAAAAAAGCAATAATAAATTTTAAAAGATAAACTACATCCCATGATGTAGTTTTCTTATTGCCTTAATTATTTATTTTTTATATAATAAACCTTAGGTGATTAAAATGATAAGTGTTAATAATGTAACCTTAAGATTTGGTAAAAAGACTTTATTTGAAAATGTTAATTTAAAGTTTACTAATGGTAACTGTTATGGTTTAATTGGTGCCAATGGAGCAGGTAAAACAACCTTTTTAAAACTACTTAGTGGAGAGCTTGAGACTAGTAGTGGAGAAATAACTATTGGAAAAGATGAAAGATTAGCAGTTCTAGAACAAGATCATTATAAATATGATAATTATACAGTTATAGATGTAGTCTTAATGGGTAATAAAAAATTATATGATATTAAGATTGAAAAAGAAGAATTATATAATCATACAGAATTTACTGATCAAGATGGAATAAGACTTGGTGAGTTGGAAGCTGAGTTTGCTGAAATGAATGGATGGGGTGCCGAGAGTGAAGCAGGTGAATTATTATCATCTCTTGGTATTCCAGTATCAGAACACTATAACTTATTAAGTGAAATAGAAGACTCGCATAAAGTTAAAGTATTACTTGCTAAAGCCTTATTTCAAAATCCTGATATTCTTCTTTTAGATGAACCAACTAATAACTTAGATCTAGCAGCTATTGAATGGCTAGAAGAATTTCTAATTAATTATGAGAATACAGTTATTGTAGTATCACATGATAGATATTTCTTAAATAAAGTTTGTACGCATATAGTTGATATTGATTATAATAAAATGACTTTATTTATGGGTAATTATGATTTCTGGTATGAAAGTAGTCAACTCTTAATTAAACAAATTAAAGAGCAAAATAAAAAGAAAGAAGAAAAGATAAAAGAACTAGAATCATTTATTGCAAGATTCTCAGCTAACGCAAGTAAAAGTAAACAAGCAACATCAAGAAAAAAGATACTTGAAAAAATTAAACTTGATGAATTGGTACCATCAACAAGACGTTATCCTTATATTGATTTTAAACCTGAAAAACCAAGTGGAAGAGAAGTTCTTACTATAAAAGATTTGGTATATGAAGAAAATGGAAATCGTATTTTAAATAAAATAAATATTATTGTTAATAAAGGTGATAAGATTGCTTTTGTAGGACGTAATAATATTGCTAAAACGGCTTTATTTAATATAATTATGCACTTAATTAAATTTAATAAGGGAGAAGTGTTATTTGGTAAAACGATTAAACCATCATATTTTCCTATAGATAATACTGAATACTTTAAAAGTGATAAGGATATTATGGAATGGCTACAAGCTGAAGTGAATATTCCTGATCCACAAGAACTTCGCAATTTCTTAGGTAGAATGTTATTTAGTAATGAAGATGTTTTCAAAAAAGTAAATATTTTATCTGGTGGTGAGAAAGCAAGAGTATTACTTTCTAAAATGATGCTTGAGAATCCTAACTTCTTAATACTTGATGAACCAACTAATCATTTAGATTTGGAGAGTATTACAAGTTTAAATAAGGGACTTCAAAACTTTGATGGAGAAATCCTTCTTGCTAGTCATGATCATGAACTTATAAGTACTGTAGCTAATCGTATAATTGAAATAAAAGAAGATGGAACGATTATTGATAAATTAAGTGATTATGATTCATATTTAGAATGGCGTAAAACAATGTATTAAAAAAACTATCTAGTTTATACTAGGTAGTTTTTTCTTGAAAATTTTGCATTTTTATGGTATAATATTAGCGTTTTTGGAGGCATTATGGACTTTGAAGATGGTCTAGAATATTATGTTTCAGCAAGAGAATTACAAGATGAATTATCTCATTTAGATAATAAGATGGATGATCTAGGTAATGATAATATTATTAATCATAATAGAATAGAAGAAATAGAAAAAGATATTAAGAGAATTGAATCTAAAATAAAAAAGACTAATAAAAGAAATAAAACTAGAACTTGTATTAAGAATATCAAAATATTTGGTAGAACCTTACAGGGTGTATTCCCATATGTTGTTGCAGCTGGAATTGTATTTACAAGTCAAACATTATTGGGAGATATACCTTTTTATCCACAAGAACAGTTTAAAGTAGCTCAACATGAACAAACAATTGATAATACAGGTGTTTTAAGTGATAAAGTAACTTATATTAATGCTTCGGATAAAGTAAAAAATTCAGCTTATTATAGTACTAAATGGGAAAAGAAAGCTGATGGAAGATATTATCGAGCAATTAAAGAATATGATATTAGTGATTTAACTCTTGAACAACTTCATGATTATATTCTAAATCCAGGAGATGATATTGATGAAAATGCTTTTGGAAAAAGTAAAAAAATAAAATATGAAGTAAAAGAAGAAAAAGATATTACAAAGGAAGATTTATCAGAAAAAACAGGTATTAAAATTGTATATCGTTATACTGATGAAGAAGATGTTATCCTAGCTGCTCAAGATGTTGTACCAAATATTTTATTATCTTTAGCATATTTATTTTTCTCTTTTGTTGCTGCTCTACCTGTTATGGCATGGCGTGATGAACATTCTTATTATGATCTTGGTGAACATTTAGATAGAATTAGAAGAACATATCGAAAAGTTGATATTGAAGAGTTAGAAAGACTATTTAAAGAAAAGAAAATTAAATTAGAAAGAGTAAAACACGAACAAGTGTCTTTAATAGATCCCATTACACAAGAGGAAAGCATTATAAGAGGTAAATAATGAATAATGATTATGTTTTAGTTCAAAAACTAAGTGATAATATGGATCGATTAAATAATGATATTGGTAGTATTCAAAAATCTAATGTTATAACTAATGGTGCAATAGATAATATAAATAATTCAATTAACAATATTGATGAAGATATTAAAAAGATAAATAGAATTAATCATAAGAGAGTATGTATTAGAAATATAAAAGTATTTAAAAATATCTTGAAACTAATTATGCATCCTCTTTTAGCAGCATGTGTTGCCTTATCATTATCTCAAATATTTTTAAATGATGTACCTTTTATAAGACAAGATCAAGTAAATACAATGCGTTATGAAGCAACTATTGATAATCAAGGTAATATGTCTTTGGATAATTGGTATTCAAATACCAATTGGTTATCAACACCTGCTAAAAAGAAAAATACCTGGATATATAAATATGATAAATGGGAAAAAACCGATAAGGAATATTATCGTAATCTTGATAGTTACGTTATTAAAGAGAATTCTTTAGAAAAAATCAAAGAGTTATTTGATGATCCTAGTAAATTAGAAGAATTATACGCTAATTCAAAAGTATTATTATATGAAACAAAAGATGAAATAACAGAAGAAGAATTAAATCAAGAGAACTATATGAAAGCCGTACTTCATTATGAAGATACTGATGACTATTATATAGCACCACAAGATGAAGAAGATAATTTCCGTGATAGTGTATCTTTTCTAATGCTTTTATTTGGAGCAGAATTATTTGCTTCTGCAAATATTAGAGATATGATTGAAAGAAGAATACATTGTGGTCAAGATATAATATTTGAAGATTATAAAAAAATAGATATTGATGATATTAAAAGACAATTTTCTAAAAAAAGAATAGAGTTTGAAAAAACTTCAAAACAATTAAAAAAAAGACTATCTAATTAACTTTAGATGGTTCTTTTATTTTATCCAAGTAATTAAATATACTATATACATTAAAATATTGACTTTTTTGGTAAATAGATATAAAGTATACAACTTGTATGAACGTGGTGTTTATGGGGGTAAATACGATGGTTGAAAGAAAAGATTTAATAGTTAAAGAAAAGATTATAAAAATAACAGGATGTCTTTTACTTGTCTTTGCTCTTATATTTAATATTAATGTAAAAGCAAATGATATGGGTGAAGGTAATATTGTTGAAGAAGAAATATCACAAACACAAGAACAAAATAGTGAAGAATTAACAAGTGATGATGAGAAACAAGAAGAAGATAATTCTACTGAAGAAGAATCATCACAAAAGGAAGAACAAGAAAGTGAAGAATTAACAAGTGATGATGAAGAACAAGAAGAGGAGAAGTCTAGTGAAGAATCATTAAAAGAGGAAGAACAAGATAATCCAGAATTAATAAGTACTGGTGAAGCGGTAGTTAATAACGAAGTAAATGAAGAAGAGTTATCACAAGTTCAAGAACAAATTTCTGAAGAGCCTAAAGAAGAAGTTAAAGAAATAGAAGAAAATAATTTTAGTGAAGATAATAAAGAAGAAATCACTGAATCTAATATAGAAACAAACAATAATAACGTTGATGAAATAGATAATACTAAAGAAGAATATAAAGTTTATTTCACATATGACGGATATAAATCTAGTATTATTGGTGGTGAAGAATTCTTTATATCAGATTTATTAAATAGTTTAAAGATCAATATTAATCTTGATGATATTGTAAATATTTCTATTAGTGATAATAATTTATTTAAGGTATCAAAATTAATTAATAATGAATGGACTATAGATAGTTTAAAATCATTTGATACTGAAGAAAAAATTATAATTGAGTTATCTAATGGTAATAAATATATTATTGATGTAACTGATCCAGCTGGTTATGCTCCAGAACATAATAAGACATTAACTCCTAATGGAGAGATAGTTACAAAGACTGATGAAGATGGTAATACCAAAGAAGAATTTGAAGAAGATGGTACTTATAAATTATCACTTACTGTTACTGGTGAATCAGAAATAAAAAAAGAATCATCTGGAATAAACGTTATTGTAATATATGATGTTTCAAGTAGTATGATTCATTATTATGCTCCTTATGAAAAAGGTAGTATTGGTGGAACTGGTGCATGGACTACTAGTGGTTATACAAAAGAGACAAGTAATGGAAGTGGATACTTTTATTTATATAAAGAAGTAAATGGTGAGTATATTAAACTTGGTCTCGAAGAAGACTATGATGGACCAGTTTATAGAAAAAACACTGATAATACTTTTACAGAACATACTGGTCAAAGATTTTTAACTAGAAGAGCTGAAGCAAGTGAAGTAGCTGTTAATAAATTTGTAAGTTCATTATTTGCTTATCAATCAGATACTAAACCAGAAAATATTGAAGTATCTTTTATTCAATTTGCAAATGGTGTAACAGATAAAGATTCACCAAATTATACTTCAGATGAAAAGATAGGTACAAAAACGATAGTACCATGGACAAGTGATAAAGATGATATTACATATTATTTAACAGATAATTTAGCAGAAAGATATGATTCTGGAACTCATACAACTGTATTGAAATATATGTCAGGTACTAATTATGAATCAGCTTTACAACAAGCGATTAAAGAACTTAATAATGCTGATGCTGATCCAACATTTGTAATTTTTATTACAGATGGTGAACCATCTGAATCTGTATCAAAAGGAAATTTAACTGATAAATATTATGATGAAAATGGAAATTTAATCGATGCTCATAATGAGCCTGGTCGTAAAGTATTCAGTGAAGATGCTTTAGACGAGGCAATTATAATTCAGAATTATAATACAAAGACCCACAGTGTAGATGCTGATAATAGTAACACAACATTATATGGAATATATGCTTTTGGTGATGCATATGATTTCTTAGATGATGTTATTTATTATTCAATTAATGGTTATGAAAGACCAGAAGCAGAAGGCGGAGTAACAGGACAAACTGTTAAGACACAAAATTATTATAATGCTGCTGATACTACAGAATTAACTAATGCAATTTCTTCAATCTTTGATGAAATAATCACAGTATTAGGTTATTCTGATACAACAATTATTGATGGAACAACAAGTGGTGTTAAATTAGATTCTGGATCATTATCTGATGGGGGATTACTTGATGTAGATGATACTTCATTTGAATATTATTTATCATTGCATGTTGATAAAGGTGAAGATAATAAATATTCATTTAGTATGTATAATCCTTATGAAGGGGATGAATATACATATAATGTAACAGTTAATAATGATAGTGTAACAATTATTAGAGATGATAAATCATCTACATATAAAGGAACAATCTCTAATAATATTTTAAGAATATTATGGGGTAATTATAACGAGAGATTAGAAACTAATTTCTATTATGCAGCTCCACAAGCAACATTTGTTGATGATCAAGTTAAATGGGATTTAAATGATCTTGGAACATTATTACATGGTGTTACATATGAAGTAACATTTGATGTATGGCCAAGTCAAACAACATATGATTTAATTGCAGATTTAAAAAATGGAATTAGAACTTATGATAGTCTTTCAGATGAAGTTAAAACTTATTTAAGAAAAACTAATACAAATGATAGTGATACAAAAGCAGAATATACATTACTAACAAATATTATTGGGGAAGCTAAAATAACTTATGTTGATACAAGAGTTAGTGATAAAAAAGAAACAGCAGATTATAAGCAACCAGAACCTGTTGGTACATCAGTATCTGAAATGCTTGCAATTAAAAAAGTATGGAATGGTAAAAAAGAAGAAGATGTAAATCTTGTTGTTACAAGAGACAATAATCCATGGTATCAAGTAGAACTTGATGAAGATGGAAATGGACAAGCATATATTTCTTTAGGAATTATGACAATTCATGATAATGAAATAACTCTTAAAACAAGTGGTCGTGAATATTCATTTATGGAAACAGGTAACAATGCATATCATTGGGAAATATCAACTGACATCGTAAGACCAATGTTAATCAATAACCATTTAACACTATTAGTTAAAACAACTGAAAAAGAAATAAATGATAATGGATATACAATTATTAAAATAACTAATTCTAATAATGTTTCTTATAAAGTTATAAAAGGTCATGGAACATATGATGCAAAAGAAAATGAAAAAGTTGAAATATCATATTATAATGTAAAAGATAATCTTGATACTTCTAAAATAGAAGCTAATGTTGTTAATGATCGAAGAAGTAATTTAGATATTGTTAAAAATGTAACAAGTTATAATAATGGAGAATCATTTACTTTTAAAATTAAAGTTAATAGTGCAAAAAGTAATAATCCATCTGATGAATATGTTTGGTTCTCTGTAGCCGATACAACTACAGGAAGTTATAGTCCAATTAAAATATCTACAAGTGCAAATCTTGAATTGGATAAAGATGGAAAACCAACTTATTATTACTATGTTAATAGTGGATTAACTTTTGATGAGAATGGTAATTTTGTAAGTTGTGGAGAAGGAGAAGAATTCACTGTTGAATTAAAACATGGATATAGTCTTCGTATATTAAACTTACTTTCAGGATCAACATATAGTGTAATGGAAGTAGTTCCTGATAATTATAATTTAACTATTTCATCATCAAATAATACAAATTATGAAGTTGATGAAGAAAATAGTAATAAAGTAAATGGAGTTATAACAACAACACAAACAAATTATAATATTACATATACAAATGATAGTTTGTTAAGAAATATAAAAGTATATAAAATTTGGGAAGATTTTGATAATAAATATGAAACTCGTCCTAAAGAAATAACAATTAATCTTTATGCAGATGATATAAAAATTGATAGTGTTAAATTAAATGATAATAATAAATGGACATTTATCTTTAATAATATGAAAGTATATGATGGTACTAAGAAAATTACATATACGATTAAAGAAGAAGCTATCGAATTATATGAAGCAATTGTTGATGGAGATATGGAAAAAGGATTTAAAGTAACAAATTATTATTCACCAAAAGGTGATGGTAATCCACCAGTAGATCCAGAAATACCAGATGATAATCCTCCAACACCATCAAATAATCCACAAACATCTGATAATATGATCATTTATGTTATTACTTTAATTATCAGTATAATTACTATTATTAGTTGTTTTAAATATTATAAAAAATATTTTTAATAAAAATACACTTTAAAAGTGTATTTTTTTTATTAAAAAAAACTATCTAATTAATTCTAGATAGTTCTATTATTTTATCCATATTATCATCAATTGCCATAATATTTTTATGTAGTTCATGACATTTGTTACATTTATATATTATTTTATATGTATCTTTAAATTTCTCAATTCCGATGGGTTCTAGTAATCCCCTACATTTATTCAATCTATCTCCAGGATTAATATCAACATGTAATGAACATAAACATTTATTGCAATGATCTCTTGCTGTAGTATTCAGTTTAGGTACTTCATTTCCGCAATTAATACATATAAATTCTTCATCAATCATATTAAATCTTTTCATAATGACCTCAAAGAAAGTATATACCAAATTAATAAAAAAAACTAGTCTATTGCTTGTTTGAAAATAATTATTTTGATATAATAACACCTTGTCAATGGGGAATTATGAAAAAGAATGATAATAGTTATGTTCTTGTGGAAAAGTTATCTAATGAAATAGATAATTTAGAAAATAGAATAAAACATGTAGGAATTGAAAATTTTAAAAAGTTATCAATTAGAAATATAAAAATATTCGGAAGATTTATGCAAATGATTGGTCCTTATATAATAGCGGCTGTAATACCATTTGTAGGACAATCATTTTTGTTTGATATACCTTTTTATCCAGAAGAAATTAAACAACCTAATTGTTATATGATAGAACTTGATAATAAAGGAATTATATCTTATCAGAATCAATATAAGAGTTTTAGCAATGCTGATAATATTATATATATTTATGGTAAATGGGAAAAGGGTGATGATAACTATTATCATCGTACTATTAAGTCATATTTATTTGATGAAATCAATCTTGATGAATTAAAAGAATTAGTTAATAAAAAAGATCTTGAAATAGAAGATATTTTAGGTAATCCTTATGAAGTTAAAAATGAGAATAAAAACATTTTAACAGAAGAAGAAATGAATGAAGATAGTTATATTCAAGCTATTTATTATTATAAAGATAAAGATGATTATATAATTGTTAGACAACCAGTAGGTGAGAATATAGTATGCGGATTGGTATATTTGTTTATTATATTTATAACAGAAGGTGGAGTTCTTAAATATCGTTCTGAATTTTCTAATTTTAGTTACTATGGAAAAGTCGATAGACTTAAAGAAAAATATGAAAAAACAGATGTTAAAGTACTTGAAAAGAAACTTGAAGTAAAGAAAAATAGTTTATCTAGATTAATAGGTGAAAAGTATGGAAAATAAATATATAGAAGTATCACCTGATGATCAAATATTTAAGTTATTAGATCCTTATGGTAATACTAAATTTAGTAATTTAAAAGGACTTGATTTACAACAAATATTATATTTAATAGATGAGTTTTACTTAGTATATAGAAAAAAACTAGGTATTGATAAAAAAATAACATTTGGTTTTGAAGTGGAAGTAGAAAAAGCAAATGGTAGCAAGATTGAAGATGAAATGGATAATCTTGATATTAATAATAATTGGATAGTTACTGATGATGCGAGTCTAGATCATGGTGTTGAAATTAATAGTCCTGTATTAACTGATAAAAAAAGAACATGGGAAGAATTAAAATTAGTATGTGATATTTTAAATAAATATTCAGAAGTAGGTAAGACTACAGGAAGTCATATTCATATTGGTAGTCAAATATTAGGTGATAAAAAGAAAAACTGGTTAAACCTACTTAAAATGTGGAGTGTCTATGAGAATATTATTTATAGATTCCTTTATGGAGAATATTTAACTGGAAGACCTAAAATACTTACATATGCTATTCCTGCATCAACTAAATTTAAAATATTATATAAAGAATTTAAAGATGAAAAATTAGATATGAAAAGTATTATTCATCGCTTAAATACAAATGTTGATAGGTATAGCGCAGTTGGTTTTCAAAACGTTGATAAGAAACATTTATGTGAGTATAAAAAATATAATACGATAGAATTTAGAGTTGCTAATGGTACTATTAATCCTATTATTTGGCAAAATAATCTTAATATGATTATTAATATGTTATTGTATCTTAAATCAAGTAAGTATGATTTGGATACTATTGAAAAAAGAGGATTAGATACAAAGAGTGAATATTTATTATATGATGAAATATATTTAGATCAAGCCTTAGAGTTTTGTGATTTAATATTTGAAAATAATTATGATAAAGTATATTTCTTAAAACAATATTTAAAAGGTTTTGAATATCAAAATTATAAAAGAGAATATAGTAAAGCCAAAGAATTAACAAAAAAGTAATATTTATTATTGACAAAAGTATTAATTTATCGTATATTATCTAAGTAAATTAATTAAGGAAAGAGATTTTTATCCACCTGATTACCGATAGTAATAGGTAAAGAGCCAATAAGTATTTATTAGATATAATTCTAAATAATTATTTTAATTATGGTTTTTAAGTGGATAGAAATATCCACTTTTTTAATTATTATATGGAGGTGTTTAATATCGCTAGCAAGAAGACTGATTTGTTAATTAATGATCAAATCAAAGCTACACAAGTTTTAGTTATAGGACCACATGGAGAACAAGTTGGTGTTAAGAAGTTAGAAGACGCTTTAACACTAGCAAGTTATGCTGGATTGGATTTAGTTCTTATGAATCCAAATGGTAATCCACCAGTATGCAAAGTTATGGATTACAACAAATTTAGATATGAAAAGCAAAAGAAAGAAAAGGAAGCATTAAAGCGTCAAAAAGCAAATTATTCAGAAACAAAAGAATTTAGATTAAGTAGTGTTATTGATATTGGAGACTTTAATACAAAGATTAATCAAGTTACTAAATATTTAGTTAAAGGT
>JAEEGL012804894.1_pt1 | contig 32235 bp, 28 predicted proteins | sample 9134231 | NCBI WGS metagenome assembly JAEEGL01 (sample SAMN16246548, study PRJNA631951) | gut metagenome | biome: gut microbiome; feature: rumen; material: fiber-attached | host: Bos | place: Iran: Karaj | collected 2018-10 | reverse complement strand
TTCCGGTTGCGGTTGTTCGTGAGATTTTAGCCAACAGTTTTGCGCACGCAATTTACGACGGGCGAACAACTCATGAAATATGCATTCATCCTGGAAAGATTACAATTTACAGCCCTGGAGAATATGCGAGCAAACATAAGCCGGAGGAATACATCAAAAAAGATTTGGAGTCAGAAATAAGAAATCCTGTCATATCGAAGATCTTGTTTCTGAATAATACCATAGAGAAGTTCGGAAGTGGATTTAAGAGGATTGATAGCCTCTGTAAAGATTCGGGTGTTAAGTATTCATACGAGAATGGCCAGAATGGATTCAAGTTCATTATAAAGCGGAGTCAAATTGCAAGTGACACTGCTAATGTCACTTCTAATGTCACTTCTGCAAAAGATTTGAATCTTACTGAGAAGACTATACTGGCAATCCTAAAGGCAAAACCGGATGAATCAAGAGAAGAACTTGCCGAAAAAACATCGAAAACGGTAAGAACAGTTCAGAGAACTTTGAATTCTTTGAGAGACAAAGGATATATTGAGCGTGAAGGCGCCAAGCAAAACACCGTTTGGAAGATTAAAAAATAATCGTTATTTTATGATTTGGGAGAGTGGATCGGAGCAAAATCCGGTCCCTTTTCATGCCTGCATTTATGGACTTCCACAAGAAAAGGTACAGGAAACTATTGACAATTAGCATCAGGGAAAACAGCATAATATGTAATGGTAAATCGTTGAATCAATCAGCAGTGTAAACTGAATTGATATTGTGGAAGCGGGCGAAAGACTGATTGACGAAATGAGAAGGATCGTCGGAAATGTCGCCCACGAAAAGAAAATGATTTAAGTTCTCGGGAACGTCGTAGGTTTTGAAAACGAGATCGCCGCCGGGATTTTGGGCAATCATATTCATGCGTTCTTTGTACTGAGATTCGTAATATGCCGCATCGGAATTAACCAAAGATACGGTAGCGGTTACGGAATTGGGTACAACGAACGCTTTTTTGATGAAGTTAAAAGGTATGGTAACGCAGAAAATCACGCAAAGAACAATGAGCGATTTTACAAGAACAGATTTTTCGGAAAAGGAAATTTTGCTGCCGGAGTCTGTTGCAGCGGTGTCTTTTTTTGCACTGCTCTTTTTGGAAATTGTTACTAAGAAACTCACCACAACAAAGTAAATCAAAGCATCCGTAACTATCATCATATAAAAGCAGATATCAAAAAGTCTTGCGGGGCCGCCGTTGTTCTGACCGTAGAAAACTGCTGTTTCCGATGAACAGAAGATTAAGAAAGCAAGCGGGATTAAAGCAGGCGAATATTTGAATTTGAAACCGGATTTCTTTGCGATGTCGGCGAATACGGGTGTGAGTGCGACAAAGCCGACAAATACGGGAACCGAGTTCCAGCAAAGCGCGTAGTTTGCGCACTGGATTATTGATTTTACGATTGCTTTTACAGGTGAGGTTCCGACTGACTGAGCGGCTCTTAAAGAATTACCCGGAGCGAGAACACTTGCGAGAAGGCCCAGTGTCATGACAAGAAAAACTACCAAAAGAGCGGATGCCTTATGGGCATCTTTTTTGATATAAAGGTAAATCGTGATTAAGAAGATTACGATCAGTGCGGGAAGGAGAGAGGCGTAATTGCCGCCTGAGATAAAAGCCGCGAGCGGAATTATGAAAGCCAGAAATCTCTTTTTTCCTTTTTTGAGAAAATAGAAAATCAGCCCGAAAAGCACAAAAGTTGCAACAAGAAAACCCGTGTAATACATCGAGCCGTTGTACCAGTAAAAAGTTTCCCCGCAGAGAGGAACCTGCTCGATAAAGAGAATGCTAATAACCGAAGATACGGTTATCCACGCGTAGTTTGAGCTTTTTGCAAATCCCGTAATGAGGGGTTTTAACATGAAGAACAAGCCTCCGCAAAGGCAGAGGAGGATTACCGAAGGATAGAGTTTGTAAAAGAAATCTCCGAAAAGATTGGGCGGCAGATACATAAGAAACATTGCGGAATATGTACCCTGCCAGATTCGGTACTGCTCGAGAGTACCTTTAAAAGCTTCGGAAAACACGCTGAAAAAATTGCCGCTTTCCCGGACAGCGATTTTACCGAATTCGCCGTAGAGATAATCGTCTCCGACGGGATGGGTAAAAAAGCCCATTATCATGAGCGGGATAAGCAGCATTATCAAAAGACCTAAAGATATATATGCGGATATTTTTATGTATTTATCAAGCGCCTTCATTTACTACCTCGACAGGAGTTGTGAGAAGTTCTTTTATAATAATAAAACAGTAAAATGCGTAACAAAGAATATTTACCGCTGCCATCAGAGGATTAACCGGAGTGCTCACCGAAAGGCTGTTTCCGTAGGTGATGCAAGAAAGAATGGTTAATGACAAAAGCGCGGGTATTGTTTTGGGTATCATAAATGCGATAACAATCGCGAGGATCTCGTATGCGAAACCGTAGCGTTCATGCATTCCGGGAAGGAAGAGCACGCATGTAAAGATGAAAAGAAACGATACGAGAATGATGTTTTTCGCGTTTAAGTCTGCTTTCTTTACGAAAAGAACGGTCATTAAAACAAGAAGCACCGAGAAAGCAAGTGCGATTGCGGCAATCTTTAAATTCGCGATTAAATCAAGCGAAGAAGAATTGTCCGAAAGATCCGAGAACAAAGCCCAGAGCGACGGGTAGTTAAAATATAACTTGTCGCAGGATTCGGTCTGATACCAGAAAACACTGAAAGCAGCTTTGAATCCGCGTCCCATAACCATTGCGGGGATGCAGACAGCTTCCATAACTGCGGGAATAATCAGGAATTGCAAAACGGAAAAATCTTTCTTTCTGACATATGCGAAAAGGAAGAAAGGAAGGAAGAAAACCGCCTGAAGTTTGAATGCACAAGCGATTCCGTAAAGGATGAATGCTGCGGGGTATTTCTTTTTGATGAAAAGATAAATCGCCCAGATTCCGAATGAAGTGTAGATTGAATCGCACTGTCCCCAGACTGCCGAATTGACGAAAACCAGCGGGGAGAAAAGAACGATGAACATGCCGGCAAGACTTTTTACTTTGTTTCCGGTGAGTTCTTTTATAATCATTGCCACGCCGATGGCGAGCGAGTAATCGAAAATAACGGATAAAAACTTGTATTGCCAGACGGGATTTACTGGAATGTAAGTCATGATGCTGATTAATGTCTGGTAAAGCACGCTGTAGTTTCCGACCTGTGTGTTGAGCGCACGGATTCCGCCGAGCTGCTCAATCTGTCCGAACCAGCCGATGAGAAAACCGTCCATGTCGGAACTTATGAAATTAAAAGCGGAAAGTCTGAGCAGAAAAGAAACGGGCAGACTTATGATAATAAAGATTAAAAGTATATTTTTTTCGAGAAACCCTGACAGTTTTTTTTCAAAAGAAAACATTGGCGTATCCTTACTGTTTCCAAATAATTTCAACACAAATAATTATACATTACATATTAATACGATTACAAGAGCGACAAAAAAGAGCAGCATTTTTCGTGCTGCTCAGTGTGTTTAAAGAATGTCCGAAATAATGGGGATTTCCGCAAAAATCATGTCGCGGATCGAATCGTCTGCGGGTGCCTGATCGGGAACGAAAATAACTTTAAGTCCTGCCGCATGGGCGCTTCTTACGCCGTTTGGCGCATCTTCGACTGCGTAACAGTCAGAGGGGGAAGCATTAAGCTGTTTGCACGCATACTCGTAAATGTCGGGTGCGGGTTTTCCGTTTTTAACCATTGTTGCGCAGATGATGTGTGAAAAGTATTCGCGGATTCCGGTCATTTTAAGGTACTTTTCGGTACGCTCAAGGTCGGTTGCAGTCGCGATTGCTACGATTACGTTTTGAGATTTTAAACGTTCGAGAACTTCTTTTACACCCGGGCGAAGTTCAACTCCGTATTTTTCGATGTGGCCTTCAACGTATTCTTTTCTGCGTTTGCGGATTAAATCGTAATCGAAATCTTCTCCGTACCAGTCCTTGAACTGACGAGGTGCGAAGGGGCGGCCTAGCGAACGAAGCATGAGAGCACGCTCGTCGGAAAGTTCGTACCCGTAGTCGGCAAGTGCCATCGGCCAGTATTTTCTGTAGAGTTTTTCGGTATCGATTAAGGTACCGTCCAGATCGAAAATGAGATTTATATTGCTGTCGGATAAATCCGAAAAAACTTTTTTCATTGATGTTTTTTCTCCGTTTTTTGATACGAACATTATAATATAACAAAGACGTTCAAACAATTATAAAAGAAAACAGCAAAGTTTGAACAAAGAATTTGCCGGTGCTATTATAAAATCAGCTTTCAGATCAGGAGACGAAAAATGGATTTAACGATAAGAAGAATAGAACCCGAAGATGTGGACGAAGTAGTCGCACTTTCACAAAGAACAATCAGGATATCAAACAGTAAGGATTATCCCGAGGATTTGGTTAGCGCAATGGCTGAGGCTCATACGCCCGACCTCATTCAGAGACGAATGGGCTGGACACATTTTTACGTTGTTCTCGACGGGGATACGATTATCGGATGCGGTGCCATCGGGCCTTACTGGGACAGCGAAACGGAAAGCAGTCTTTTTACAATATTCGTAATGCCCGAGTATCAGGGAAAAGGGATAGGCCGAAAAATCATTGAGACTCTTGAAAATGATGAGTATTTTCTTCGTGCCGAAAGAATCGAAATTCCGGCGTCGATAACGGGTGTTCCTTTTTACAGGAAGATGGGCTACACATTCAAAAACGGTGTGGAAATGCCCGATAATGAGCACATCGTCAGGATGGAGAAGTTTAGAAAAGTTGAAAAATAACGCTAAAATTTTTACATTTTTCGGGAATGCGTATATAATAGGGTTGAATATGGTTTAAAAATTTCAGATTTTCATGTGTATAGGGTGAATAATTCGACGGAACATTTTTACTGATTAGGAGAGACTAAATTGAGAATTATCAAAAAAGAATTATTTGCTTTATTATCTTTATTGCTGGTTGTTACGGGCTGTGCCAAAGTTCAGACATCTGCCGTAACGGACCAATCGGATAACAATTCGGAAATAATACCCGAGACAACTGCAGAATTATCGACGCAAACGGATGAAACAGAGGATGAGGGTTTGCCTGAGGAAATGCCTGAAGAAGAGGAAGTAAGCGAGCCTGAAGCAGAGCCTGAGCCTTTTGAATTCAATCCGCATGTTTACACCGAACTCATGTCAGAGTACTGCACGAAAGAGATGTGGGATTCTTTTTACAACATGATCGATGCAATCAGAGCCGGCGAAGATACTTTTGAATGCTCGGATGAAAAAGCATATGAATGGTGTCTCGATCCAAGCACCATAGGCAATTATTATCCCCCGGCATGTACGCTCGTTGTCGGTGACGGTTATGAAAACGGAGTCGGAAGACTTGCATATAAAATGGATAAGGAAGAGTTCGCGGAGAGAGCGGAGGCTTTCGAAGAAGAAATCACAAGAATGGTAAACGAAGCCGTTCGCTCTGATTATTCCGAGTTTGAAAAGGTCATGTGCATGTATGAATATATGTGCAGGAAATTTTCCTACGATTACGAACCCCTTGACGGACAGGGACTCGACGATTTCGGCAACTACGCGTGTCTTATGAAAAAGAACGGAATATGCTGTGAAATTGCGAGTGCCTACACATATTTAATGCTTCAGTGCGGAGTGGAAGCGATACCCTACGGACAGAGCGCATATCATGACTGGGTATATGTGGTGGTCGGCGGCAAGGGTTATCATGTCGATCCGACATGGGCGCTTCACGGAGAAAATCCCGACTATTATTTATACCTGCAGTATTTCATGATGACCGAGGAAGAAAGAATTTCCCAGGGCTTTGATAAGGATAAATTCGAGGTCGGAGAACTCTGGTATCTTATGCCGGATTATAATCTGGAAAGATATTCGGCAACGGACGAAACATTTAAACCCCTTCACTGCAATGCTTATTTTGAGGGAATGGACCTTAAAAGAAATATTATAAAATACTCTGACGGCGGATTAATCCGCGAGTTCAGTTACGGCGATTTGTAATTTTTTTTCACTTTCACTGTATTTTAAGGATTTTTTAACTTTGGTATTTAATAATGAAAAATGTGAAAGCAAACAGGGTTACAAATCAGCCCGGAAAAAGCCTTAAAAAGGAGACAATCTGATGTTTTGGGACAAAGCGGCGGCGTATTATGATTTTTTTGAATATGTTTATAACGGAAGCGTAAACAAAAGACTTGTTCAGAGCGTATCGGCGCAAATCGACGGCGATGACAGAGTCCTTGAATGCGCCTGCGGAACGGGAATGATAAGCAAAGGAATCGCCCGAAAATGCAGGTCGCTTGTGGCTACCGATTTTTCCACGGGGATGCTTAAAAAGTCGAAAAGAAGGCTTTCGAAATTCGGCAATGTCAGAGTCAGAAGAGCGGATATCACGAAAATAAGATGCCGCGATGAATATTTTGACAAGGTCGTTGCGGGAAATGTAATTCATCTTCTCGACGAGCCCGAAGCCGCACTCGACGAGCTTATGAGAGTCTGCAAAAAAGGCGGAATGGTAATCATTCCGACATACATCAACAATGAGAAAAAAGGCGGACCGGGACCGTTTATCAAAATGCTTGAAAAGCGCGGAGCGCAGTGGAAAAGGCAGTTTGATTTCGAATCATACCGTGAGTTTTTTGAGGATATGGGTTACAGAGATGCAAGATTTAAACTTGTAGACGGTAAAATGCCCTGTGCAATTGCTTTCATCCGGAAACAGTAATATGTGTATAATTTCAGGAATTGAAAAATGGATGAAAAGAAAATCAGAGCGATATGCTCGGTTCTGGCAATTGCGGTTCTGATTCTGTCGTACATTGTGCTTCAGATTATTCAGCCGGGTTACCTTATCAGAAGCGCTATAAAAGTCGTGTCTTTTAGCAGCGTTATTATTCTTTATGCGTTTTTGTCAAAGAAAAAGATTACGGAGATAATTAACTTTAAAAAGCCCGAGAAAATAGGAGTTCTGCTCGGATGCATTGCATTGTTTTTCGTTGGCATCGGAATTCTGTTTCTTATTTTCAGGAGCCGAATCAACATGGACAGCATCAGGCAGAGTCTGATTGTTAAGGAAGGGATTACAAAGAGTAACTGCTTATTCGCATTTGCTTATATAATTGTTTTTAATTCGTTTCTCGAAGAAGCTTTCTTCAGAGGTTTTTACCCTAATCTTTTTAAGAATAAACCTCTCGGCTACATAATCAGTGCAATCTTTTTCTCGACATACCACATCGGAATCGTTGCGACCTGGTTCAAACTTCCGGTCTTTATTATCTGCGTGACCGGCCTTGTTTTAGTCGGACTGTTCCTACAGTGGGTCAGCATAAAATACAAAACCATCGTCGCCAACTGGATAGTGCACGCGAGTGCGAATGTGGCGATAAACATAATCGGAGCGCTTTTACTTTTTGAGGTAATTTAGAATTTTCGGAATATGAATAAAAAAGCAAAAACAGCAACAGAGCCAAAACTGAAAAAAGAGAATGAAGCGGAACAGAAAGCAAAGAAAAAGACGGATTTAAAGCTGAAATCCGAGAATAAAGCGGATCGAAAATCAAAGCAGAAACCTGAGAAAAAAGCAGATCTGAATTCAAAACAGGAACCGAAAGCAGGTGCGGAAAAAAATTCGCAACATTACATTTATATTCTCGAATGTGCCGATAAGACTCTCTACACCGGGTATACGAATAATCTCGAAAAGCGCGTCGCAACCCACCAGAGCGGAAAGGGTGCAAAGTATACGAAGACACGTCTTCCCGTGCTTTTAAAGTACTATGAAATATTTGAAGACAAAGAATCGGCAATGAAAAGAGAGTGGTTTATTAAGCACAAATTAACCAGAGAAGATAAACTTAAGCTGATATCGTCTTCGAATGACCTGTTTCAGGGACGTATATAAGAAATACAGATATAAGTAAAATCCTCTGTCCGAAATAACGGACAGAGGATTTTTTGGAATAAAGAAAGATGATGTAAATTTCTTTCGGATACAGGTAAAGAAATTTTGAAAGAAATTTATATGTTGTTGGCGAGGATAATGTTATTAAGAACTCCCTCAAGGTATTCCTGCGCTCCGGATGAAGGAGTTTTAACATTCTTCATCTGAGAAGCTTTTTCCGCAAGTTCTTCAAGTGTGGTTTCGCCGCGTCTTATTTTCTGACCGAGTTCACTCTTGTAGCTTTCATATTTTTTGTCGATAAAGCCTTCTATACGGCCGTCTTCGATAATGGCAGCGGCTTTTATAAGTCCGAGCGCGAATGAATCCATACCGAGGATAAATGCATGGAACATATCTTCATATGTATTGCTTGGTCTTCTGTTCTTGGAATCGAAGTTGATACCTACGGGAAGACCGTTGTTTTTGACGATTTCATACATTGCAAGTGTAGTATCGTAAACATTGCTGGGGAAGCAGTCCGTATCCCATCCGAGCATCACATCGCCCTGGTTAGCGTCGATCGAACCGAGCATGTTGTTGATACGGCTTATGCGAAGTTCATGCTGGAAAGTATGACCTGCAAGAGTAGCGTGGTTGGCTTCGATATTCATCATGAAATCTTTATCGAGACCGTATTCTTTTAAGAAACCGATCGCTGTTGCGGCATCGTAATCATACTGGTGTTTCATGGGCTCCTTCGGCTTGGGCTCGATAAGGAAAGTTCCGTTAAATCCTATGCTTCTGCCGTAGTCTCTTGCCATTTTCATGAGGTTTGCGATGTTTTCCTGCTCGAGTTTGACTTCGGTGTTAAGAAGAGTTTCATATCCTTCTCTTCCTCCCCAGAAAACATATCCGCGACCGCCGAGTTTTACGGTGATTTCGAGAGCTTTTTTAACCTGAGCCGCAGCAAAGCAGTAAACATCGACATCATTTGTGCTTCCGGCACCGTTCATGAATCTGGGATTGCTGAACATGTTTGCGGTACCCCAGAGACATTTGATATTGGTTCCTTTTGTTTTCTCGAGAATATAATCGGATATTTCATCAAGTCTTCTGTTTGTTTCGTTGATGTCGTCAGCTTCGGGAACCAGGTCTACATCATGGAAGCAGTAGTATTCGATACCAAGCTTTTTCATGAATTCGATACCTGCATCGACTTTTGCCTTTGCATGTTCCATGGTGCCTTCGCTTGCGGCACCGAAACGCTTGTCTGCGGTTCCCCTTCCGAACATGTCAACTCCGTTGGCACCGAGATTGTGCCACCAGGCCATTGCAAAGGGAAGCATGTCTTTCATCTTTTTTCCCATAACGATCTTTTCGGGATCATAATATTTGAAAGCCAGAGGGTTTTTGCTGTCGGGACCTTCGTATTTGATCACGGGTATGTTTGAGAATATTTCGCTCATTATAGTTTCCTCCTTAAAAATTGATGGTTAGCGATAACTAACCGAATTAAGATAATTATACATTTATCTCTGTGCACGGTCAAGAAATAATCGGTTAACAGGCGCGTGTCTGTTTCTTTTTCGAAATATCGGCTGTACAAAAGATGAGGTTTTAAAACAGCGAAAATTTCTTTTGTGTTACAAACGAGTCAGAGAAAAAATACAGCCGGCAAATAAATAAAGAAACAGGAAAGAGGAATAATCCTCTTCGGGAGAAATTATATTCGAAAATAAAAGAAAATTAGGATATAATATAATTTGTGGGATTTTGAATTTACTGACATAAAACGGGAGTGTGACATGAAATTAATATCTTGGAATGTTAACGGCCTTCGTGCCTGCATGGGCAAGGGCTTTATGGAATATTTTACTGAAACCGACGCGGATATCTTTTGCGTTCAGGAGACCAAACTTCAGGAGGGCCAGATCGAAATGGATCTTCCGGGGTATCATCAGTACTGGAATTATGCCGAAAAAAAGGGCTATTCCGGCGTTGCCATGTTTACGAAAAAAGAGCCGATTAATGTTACTTACGGAATCGGCGTGGCAGAGCATGATACCGAGGGAAGAGTCATTACCGCGGAATTTGAGGACTTTTTCGTAATCGTTGTTTATGTTCCGAATTCGCAAAGGGAACTCGCAAGACTCGATTACAGAATGAAATGGGAAGAAGCATTCCTCAAATACATAAAGGGGCTCGAGAAAAAGAAACCTGTTATTTACTGCGGCGACCTCAATGTTGCACATGAGGAAATCGACTTAAAGAATCCGAAGACAAACCACCAGAATGCAGGCTTCTCTGACGAGGAAAGAGCGTGCTTTTCAAAGGTTCTTGAGAACGGTTACGTCGATTCGTTCAGATTCTTTTATCCCGATACGAAAGATGTTTACTCATGGTGGTCATACATGTTCAAAGCCAGAGAGAAGAATACAGGCTGGCGTATCGATTATTTCGTAGTGTCCGAAAAGCTTAAGGACAGAATGAAGGATGCGAAGATTCATATGCAGATTCAGGGCTCGGATCACTGCCCTGTAGAGCTTGATATAGACTAAACAGTAAAAAACAGCTCGGAAAAAAGAATAAAAAACAGGCCGGAAAAAAGAATGAAAAACAGGCCGGAAGCAATGAAAAAAAATAAAAGACCGGCCTAAAAAAGAAAAAGACAAGACTAAAATCAGACTGAAAATAAAGACCGAAAAGGATTACAACACATGGCAGGCACAATAAAAGATTACAGAAACATGGTGGAACAGCCCTGGGGCAAAATGTTCTACGAACTTATATACAGACAGCTTAATCTTCCGGAAGACAGGAAATTAAAGATTCTCGATTTCGGCGCGGGCTTTTGCATCACGGCGGATTATTATGCGAAATTCCATGATGTGACGGCACTCGAGCCGAATCCCGAAATGACGGAGCTTCGCGTTGAAAACAACGGATACACGTTAATCAACGAAGGCCTTGATTATCTTAAGACCATCGAAGCCAATTCGTTTGACCTTGTAATCTGTCATAACGTTCTTGAATATGCGGATGAAAAAGAAACAATCCTTAAAGAACTCGCAAGGGTTTTAAAACCGGCAGGAACGTTATCTGTCGTAAAACACAATCTTTACGGCAGGGTTATGGGAAGCGCCGTACTTGCGGACGATCCGAAGACTGCAATCAGCCTTCTTAACGAAGAGACCGAGAACAGCATGTTCGGAAGCAGAAGCGTTTATGACAGTAAATTTGTTACGGATGTTCTGGCAGACAATATGGTCCTTGCCGAAACCTACGGAATCAGGGCATTTTTCGGACTTTCGTCAAACAACGAAATCAAATATACGGACGATTGGTATCAGTCCATGCTCGAACTTGAAACAAAAACTTACAGCATGGATGAATTTAAAAAGATTGCATTTTTTAACCATCTGATTTTAAAGAAGAAGGACTGACGGGGGTTTGCTTGTGAATTTTAATATTATCCAAAACGGAAAACCTGCACAGATTCTGGTAGAAGACAGTGCATTTGAAGGTGTAAAAAGAATAGCGGGAATCGTAGCCGAGGATATAAAGGCAGTGTGCGATGTGAAGCCCGTAATCATAAACGATGCCGTATGTGCAGAAGGAACTGACATCATAATCGCAGCAACAATCGGAAAGAGTGAAATTTTAAATCTTCTTGAAGAAAAAAACGTGATAGATTTAAAAATTCTGGAGGGCAAAAAAGAGTCTTTCCTGATTACGCAAACCGATGCGTCTTTATTTGGTGCGACCGGTAATGCATTAATAATAGCGGGTTCTGACAAGAGAGGAACGATTTACGGATTATTCGAAATATCGGAAGCATGCGGCGTGACTTCTCTTGAATATATGGGTGACTGTGTTCCGAAGAAACAGACTTCTGTCGTATTGACCGGTGATTTCTTCAAAAAAGACAGAGCCATAAAAGAACCTGTCACGGACGTATTTGTATCAAAGGAGCCGTCTGTTGAATACAGGGGCTTTTTCATAAATGACGAATGGCCGGCTTTCGGCGGCTGGTGCAATGCCCATTTTGGCGGATTTACGGCCAAAGCGTATGAAAAGCTTTTTATTTTCCTTCTTCGTATGAGGGGCAATTTCATGTGGCCGGCAATGTGGTCTTCGATTTTCAGTGAGGACGGACCCGGTACGGAAAGCGCAGCGCTTGCGGACTGCCTCGGCGTGATAATGGGAACATCCCACCATGAACCGCTTTGCAGGGCAGGTGAGGAGTGGCAGAAGATTTATAAGAAATACGGCGAAAGCAATGCCTGGAATTTCCTCGGAAACCGTGAGGCCATTACGAAATTCTGGCGTGACGGACTTGAAAGAAACAAAGATTTTGAAAATCTTTTCACCATAGGCATGCGCGGAGAGGCGGATTCGAAACTTCTCGGAGAAGACGCTACCATGGCTGACAACATAAATGTGGTAAAAGAAGCAATCCTTACGCAGCATAAACTCTTGAAGGAATGTGTTAACGAAAACCTTTCCGAAATCCCCAGAGTTCTTGCAATTTACAAGGAAGTAGAGGACTATTATTACGGAGACGGAACGTGTGAGGGGCTAAAGGACTGGGACGAATTAAAAGATGTCATTTTTCTTTTAAGCGATGACAACTGGGCAAATACCAGAGGACTTCCGACAGAAGAGGAGAGAAAACATCCCGGCGGATTCGGAATGTACTATCATTTCGATTACCATGGCGGACCCATCAGTTATGAATGGCAGAATACCTCCAGACTTGCAAAGGTCTGGGAACAGATGACGCAGGCATATGAATACGGCGTCAGAAAAGAATGGATTGTCAATGTCGGAGATTTGAAAGGCAATGAATATCCGCTCACATATTTCATGGCGCTCGCTTATGACTACGAGACATGGAGCAGACCCGACATGACGGAAACCTTTATGAATGAGTGGATCGACAGGCATTTCCACGAAGACGTAAAGGGCAATCTGAAGGAAAATCTTTTAAAATACATAGAAGGCGCAACCAGGTGGATCGCGTTAAGAAAGCCCGAGGCAATGAACCCGGGTGTTTATTCCGCGGTAAATTTCGGAGAATGTGAAAGGGTTTCAAAGGAAGTCGAAAGCATACTTGCACTGGGTGAAAAACTCAGAAATGAAATGCCGGAAGGATGTAAGGAAGCATTTGAGAGTCTTTTTTACTATCAGTTTAAAGGAAGTCTCAACATTCTCATGATGCAGCTTGAAGCTTCACAGAACGAATATCTCGCCGGAATCCGAAGTCTTTACGCGAATCATTTTGCACGAAAGATCGAAGAACGAACACGTATTATGGGAGTGTTGATAACTGAGTATAATTTGTTCAAAAAAGGCAAGTGGATACACATGCTTGACTCCGGTCATACGGGGTTCAGGACATGGGATGATTATGACTGGGGATACCCTGCAAGTATATACGTAAACCCCATACATAAGGCAAAAACCGTACTTCACTTTGCCGATTGTGACTTGAAAAGTCTGGGTGCACACTGGCAGTTCGGAGTGCCTTTAAGACATAGTGGATTACTTTCGGGAAGTGTTGATAACCTGTCCGTTTATATGGACAGCAGAGGTGATATTGACTTCGAATATGAAGTCTTATCGGACAAAGAATGGCTTAAATGCGACAACACCTCCGGAAGGGTAACTGTCAGCGAAAATCCCCGTACGAAATTTGTTTTCTGTTGTGACAAGAGCAAGCTTTCGGGAAAAGAAGAAGCAAATGTTTCGGTAAAGGTCAGATTTGCCGACGGCAAAGAAACGTCGTACAAACTTATTCTGGAAGCAGCTCCCTTGCCCGGAAAAGGTGAAAACCTGTTCTTCGAGCATCAGGGAATAATCAGCATAAACGCTGAACATTTTTCGCAAAATTCTGCCTGTTCTCCCGACAGCGGATGGCAGACGATAAAGAATCTCGGCAGAGAAGGCGCAGCGCTTAAATGCTATCCTGTTACAAAGGATTACAATAAAGACAATAATGCTCCTTTTGTAAAATATGATGTGTACGCATTATCGGACGGAATATATAATATTGAAATTGATATTCTTTCAAGAAATCCCGTGGTTCTGGGGCAGGATATGCTTATTTATGCATCGGCAAACGACGGTGAAAAGAAGCCCGTAAACGCTGTAAAGAGCGATTTTTACGCCGGTCACACATGCCCCGAGTGGTGTGACGGAGTTCTTGATAATGTAAGAAGAAAGGAAACTTCTCTCGAGTTAAAGGCAGGTAAAAACAGTATATATATTTATGCCGGAAGCCCGAATGTTTCCTTTGATAAGATAATGCTTGTAAGAGAGGGCACGAAACCTTTAAAATCCTATCTCGGCGCTCCCGAAAGTTACAGAGGATAAAAGCCTGATCAAAGCGACATACAGGACTTGATATAAAAGCTGCTCCTGTAAGTTACAGAGGATAAAGAAAGACTAAGAAACGATGACGATAGTTTTACCTGAAAAGGTTAAATCAATAATCGAAGAACTGAATACAGCGGGTTTTGAAGCCTATGCGGTCGGCGGGTGTGTGAGAGACAGCATCCTCGGAAGAATTCCGAATGACTGGGACATTACCACGAATGCAAGACCGGAGGAAGTCAAAAAAATCTTCAAAAGAACTGTGGATACGGGACTTAAGCACGGAACCGTGACCGTTCTTATGGGCAAGGAAGGCTTTGAAGTTACAACTTATCGAATCGACGGAGAATACGAGGATTCGAGACATCCGAAGGAAGTTTCTTTTACGTCGAACCTTAAGGAAGATCTTTTAAGAAGAGACTTCACGATTAATGCGATGGCTTATAACGATACCGACGGACTTGTCGATGTTTTCGGCGGTATGGACGATATAAAAGCACGCATGATAAGGTGCGTGGGCGAGCCCAAGGAGAGATTTAGTGAGGATGCTTTAAGACTTCTTCGTGCAATCAGATTCGCAGCGCAGCTCGGATACGACATAGAGGAAAAAACGCTCGAAGCGGTTAAAGAACTTTCCCCCACACTTAAGAATATCAGTGCGGAAAGAATCCAGGCTGAGCTTAACAAAATCCTTGTTTCGGACAATCCCTCAATGCTGAAAACGGCGTATGAAACGGGCCTTACGGCACAGTTTATTCCGGAACTCGACCTTTGTTTTGAGACGGAGCAGAACAATCCCCATCACTGCTACAGCGTGGGCGACCATATAATTAAGTCCATTGAAAACATGGAAGCAGACAGAACTCTTCGCATCGCTATGCTTCTTCACGATATTGCCAAACCGCTTTGCAAGACCACGGATGAAGAGGGAATTGACCATTTTCACGGTCATCAGATAAAATCATATGAGATGGCAAAAACCATTTTGAGAAGGCTCAAATATGATAACGAAACGATAGACAAAGCGTCTCTCCTGGTAAAGTATCACGATGAGCGAATCGAAAAAGGAACCAGGCTGATGCGTCGTGCGATTAACCGAATCGGCGAGAAAGCTTTTCCCGATATTTTCAAGGTTTTCAGAGCCGATCTTATGGCACAGAGCGACTATCAGCGAAATGTTAAACTAGAAAGACTTGATTATAACATTGCCGATTACGAAGAGATAATGGCAAACAGGGAATGTGTAAGTCTTAAAGATCTCGCAGTGACGGGAAAAGATCTTATAGCAGCGGGTGTGGCACCCGGCCCCGGACTCGGGGAAATCCTCGATAAGATGCTAAAGGATGTTATAGAAGATCCTTCACACAATACGAAGGAATATCTGCTTGGTGAACTTAAGAATTTGCAGAAGCAGATGTAGGGTAATCTTCAATTTTTTCATATGATAAAGAAGGAAACCCGGAATTTATCAGAAAGAACATCTATTGATTAAAAAAATAAAAGGGAAACGGCATGAAAAAGATTTCATCTTTTTTTGCAAAGTTAATATTATCACTTGCTTTTCTCACGGCTTTCACGGCTTGTGCAAAGATACCCGGTGTCGGAAAAACCGGAGGCGATGAAGAGGAATTCGTACAGGCTGAGAAGTTTGTGTATTCCGATACCTGCGTGGTAACGAATGTTTCGAAAAACGGGCAGGAATTCACGTTTCAGAATCTTGAAACGGGACTCAGATATACGCTTTCGTACGACAACCTGACATTTTTCTTTGACAGATACGGCGACTCGATGACGGGAAGCCAGCTGACCGGCGGGCAGATTTGCAACATATCTTTTTACCGCGAGGAAAAGAAGTTAAAATCGCTTGAGATAACATCGGATTATTTTTCATACTCGAATGTGGAAGGCTTCAGATTTTACAATTCGGCGACAAGAATGGAATATCTCGGAGACAAATACGAGCTCGATGACAATGTGGTTATCTGTTCGGGCCGCGAAAATATAGATGTTCTTGAAATAGCAGACACGGACGTACTTACACTTCACGGAAAAGACCACGTGATTTACAGCATTACCGTTGACAAAGGCCACGGATATTTAAGCCTTGATAATGATAAATACTTCATAGAAGGCTTTATTGAGGTCGGAAAAGACATTCGAAAGATTACGGAAGAAATGCTTCTTACGGTTCCCGAAGGAAAGTACAGCGTTCTTATCAGCAAGGACGGTACAAGCGCAGTACGAGAAGTAACCATAGGAAGAAATCAGGAAGCGACAATCGATCTCGGCGATATCGAGATTAAGAAAAATTACGGCTACATCAGTTTTATGACGGAGCCTTCGGATGCGATAATTTATCTGGACGGGGTAAAGGTTAAGGATACCGCGAAGCCCGTCAGGGTGGAATACGGAATCCACGAATTAATCGTCAGGGCGGACGGATATGAAAGCATTTCAAGGTATGTTTCGGTCGGCGCGCCGAATGCCGATGTGAAGATTAAACTGAATAAACTTTCGGACGGTTCGGATACTACCGACACATCCGCTACCGATAATGATAAAACAGACGAGAATAAGGATGACGATAAGAATGATACGGATAAGACGGATACCGATAAAGATAAGGATAAAGACGATAATCCCGATTCTCCGAGCGTAGGCGATGCCCCGGTTCCTTCGGACAATCCAACTGATAACAATAATGATAAGCCCGATACAAAACCGGATGATAAGCCGACCGAGAATCCCGATGACGGAACGGGCGAGAGAGCGGGCGTCGGAAAGATTTACGTCGAGGCACCCAAGGGTGCAGAGCTTTATCTTGACGGCACTTTAATCGGAACGGTTCCCATAAGCTTTGACAAAAAACTCGGAACGATGGTAATCACTCTTAAAAAAGCAGGTTGTCAGACCAGAAGCTACACAATCAATGTAGAGGAAACCGAGTCAGACAGTAATTATTCATTCTCGGATTTGCTGGCACTTGAGTAGGTTTTATAAAATCAGATATTCTTATTTCGGCTTTGGACAAAATTTTTAATATATTTGCAATTCATTTTTTTGCCCGGAAAATAAACGAAAATCTGACATTTATCACTTCAGAATAATAAAAATAAAAAAATTTTTAATCAATCGCTGTAACGAAACGGCGATTGATTTTTTTATATATATGTGAAGAGAAAAAAGCCAGGGACATTTTTTAAGAATAATCATAAAACCGGTTAAAAGATTTGCTTTGAAAATGTCGGGTGAGAGTAAAGTTTAAAGAATAAGTTTCCGGAGGATAAATATGAAAAAGAATTTTAGAAAGAAAATGATGAGTTCATTTATAGCCATAATGGCAGCAGTTTCGCTTACGGCTTGCGGAAAGGAAGAGCCGCTTGTTTATTCGACATCGCAACAGTATACTCTGACGGCAAGTGCCTCTGCATGCGCCTCATCAGCAAACAGCAGTACAACATATGCGGCTTATCCCGTTAACGGAATAAAAGGACCGGGTTCGGTATTTGTTCCCGAGTTTAATACTGAAGAATATAGCGTAATCGGAGAAAGTGTTTTTAAAGATGTTTCAATATCACCTTTGTCGACTTTCTCGGCTGACGTAGATACAGCTTCGTATTCAAACATTCGAAGAATGATAAAAGACGGCAGAAGAAATTTCCCGGAAGGCGCGGTTCGTGCAGAAGAAATGATCAATTATTTTGATTACAACTATCAGGGACCGCAGTCGGATAGAGAGCCTTTCGGTGTTAATTCGGAAATCTCGACATGCCCCTGGAATGAGGAACACAAGCTTATCCAGATAGGTCTTCAGACAGAAGAAATCGATTATTCGGAAACACCTGATGCGAATCTCGTATTTCTTATCGATGTATCGGGCTCCATGGACCATGAGAACAAACTGCCCCTGCTTAAAGATTCGTTTTACATCCTTCTCGATAATCTTTCCGACAAGGATACTATTTCGGTTGTAACATACGCAGGATACGAGACGGTTGTACTCGAGGGTGTAAAAGCATCCGAAAAAGATGAAATCAAAAATGCTATCAGCAGACTTAGTGCCAACGGCGGAACAAACGGCGAAGGCGGAATCAAAAAAGCATATGAAATCGCTGAAAAGAATTTTATAAAAGGCGGAAACAACAGAATAATCATTGCATCCGACGGTGATTTTAACGTTGGAATAAGCAGTCAGAGCGAATTAAAGACTCTCATTGAGAAAAAGGCTAAAAAAGGCGTTTTCCTTTCGGTTCTCGGATTCGGTGACGGCAATTATTCAGATGCAAGGATGGAAACTCTTGCAGATTACGGCAACGGAAATTACTCATACATAGATTCGATTCGCGAAGCAAATAAGGTCTTTGGCAAAGAACTTACTTCCAACATGCTTACGGTAGCAAAAGACGTGAAATTCCAGGTTGAATTTAACCCTGCATATGTAAGCGAATACAGACTCATCGGTTACGAAAACCGTGAGCTTAACGATGAAGATTTTGATGATGATACAAAGGACGCCGGCGAAGTCGGCGCGGGACACAGCGTAACGGTTCTTTATGAAATCGTTCCCGCACAGGTGGCAAGAACAGATGGCGTCAAACTCAAATATCAGGAAAGCAATCTTACGAAAGAAGCGCTTGAATCGGATGACTGGCTTACGCTTTCGATCCGTTACAAAGAACCGGATGCGATTTTTTCCAAAAAACTCGAATACGGCGTCGGAAACAGCAACTATAATGAAAATCCTTCCGACAGTTTCCTTTTAGCCGCATCCGTAGCTGAATTCGCAATGATTTTAAAAGACAGCGAATACATTGCCGACGGAAATATGCAGCAGGTAGTGGATAATCTCGGAAGGATTGCTCTTGATGACGAATTTAAGAGAGAATTTGCTACTCTGGCAGATACTTTAAACTAATACTTCTCACCGTTCCCAGTCGCGGGTGAGGGCTACCGCTTTATGCCATCTGTGAAGTTTGTTTTGTTGTTCTTCATGGGAAATCTGAGGCTCAAATGTACGGTCCACGGAAATGTTTTTTACTACCTCTTCCTTGCTTTTCCAGTAGCCGACAGCGAGTCCGGCAAGGTAAGCCGCACCCGCGGCAGTCGTTTCCACACAGGACGGACGACTAACGGAAGTCTGAATTATGTCAGACTGCATCTGCATCAAAAGATTGTTGGCGCACGCACCGCCGTCGACCTTAAGACCTGAAAGTTTCATGTCGGCATCGCTTTCCATAGCCGTTAAAACGTCATAGGTCTGATAAGCGAGCGATTCGAGCGTCGCACGGATTATATGATATTTGTTGACACCTCGTGACAAACCTACGATTGCACCCCTTGCATAAGGATCCCAGTAAGGAGCCCCCAGGCCCGTAAATGCCGGAACCACGTAGCAGCCGCAGGTGTCTTCGACTTTGTTTGCGAAGAATTCGCTGTCGGATGCGGAGTCAAGGAATTTAAGTTCATCCCTTAACCACTGAATGGCACTTCCCGCTACGAAAATGGAACCTTCAAGGGCATATTCGATCTTTCCGTCCAATCCCCATGCGATTGTAGTGACAAGTCCCTGTTTGGAGAAAACGGGTTTTTCGCCGGTGTTCATAAGAAGGAAGCAGCCTGTTCCGTATGTGCTTTTGGCCTGACCGGGTTTAAAACAGGTCTGTCCGAAAAGAGCAGCCTGCTGGTCGCCTGCGGCACCGGAAATAATGATTTCGCCGCCGAAAAGCTCTTCTTTCGTTTTTCCGTAAATTTCACTTGAAGGTCTGACTTCAGGTAACATCGAAGCGGGAATATCGAGTTCCTTTAAAATTTCCTCATCCCATTTTAATTCTACGATATTGTAAAGCATGGTTCTGGAAGCGTTTGAGTAGTCCGTAATGTGAACGCTTCCGCCGGTCAGTTTCCAGATGAGCCATGTGTCGACCGTACCGAAAAGGAGCTTTCCTTCTTCGGCTTTTCTTTTGGCGCCCGGAACGTTTTCGAGGAGCCAGCGTATTTTTGTGGCACTGAAATAAGGATCGATAATAAGACCTGTCTTTGAACGAAAGACCTCCGTCAGACCTTTTTTTGCAAGGCTTTCACAGTAATCGGCCGTTCTTCTGTCCTGCCATACGATCGCGTGATGGATCGGCTCGCCTGTTTCTTTGTCCCATACGATCGTAGTCTCACGCTGATTTGTGATCCCTATGGCTGCTATATCTTCAGCCTTTGCTCCGATTTTTGAAAGTGCTTCCGAAGCAACGGAATACTGTGTAAGCCAGATTTCCGAGGCATCGTGTTCAACCCATCCCGATTTCGGGAAATACTGGGTAAATTCCTTCTGCGCGAGAGAAACTATCTCACCTTTCTCGTTGAATAATATGCATCTGTTTGAAGTTGTCCCGGCATCAAGCGCCATAATATATTTGCTCATTTTTTTCACCTTTACTCTTATACTTCTTCTTCAAAATCAAATTTATAATTGAGATTCAGTTCGTTTCTGACCTCTATAATGTCTTTTTGAACACCTTTGCTTAACGGTACGCCTTTTTCTTTTCGCTCAAGCCATACCAGATATTCTTTTTCGCCTGCGGTATAGATGCGATCGTTTCCGGGAGCTTTTTTCGAAGCCCTGAGTGCGCGACATATATCGCCTGCGGTTTTCTTAAATACCTCACGTCCCATAAATGCATCAGGGTCAACAACGAAGAAGAAATGTCCGAGATGATACATCTGAGGTTTTCCGTTTTCGTCGATGCCGTTTAAAGCTTTCATAAACTGTCCGCCTGAAAGCGCTGCCGAGAGTATTTCGACTACTGCGGCATAACCGTAGCCTTTGTATCCGGCGAGTTCGTCTCCGATCCCTCCGAGAGGTGCCAGGGCAGCGGTACCGTTAACAAGAGCTTTTAATATTTCATTGCTGTCCGTCAGTGCTTCGCCTGTTTCGGAAACTACGGTTCCTGCAGGTGTCGGTTTTCCTTCCCTTGCATAATATTCGATACGTCCGCGCTGAACTATTGAAGTTGCGCAGTCAAGGCAGAAAGGAAATTCTTCATCTGTGGGAAGCGAGAAAGTTAAAGGATTTGTTCCCATCATGTTTTCCACACCGAATGTCGGTGCTATGGAAGGGCGCGCATTGGTACCGGTTATTCCGACAAGACCTTCTTTTGATGCCATGGAAGTCCAGTATCCTGCTATTCCGTAATGAGTGGAATTTCGGATCGCGCCGCCTGCCATGCCGTTCTTTTTGGCTTTTTCAATGATCATTTCCATCATTTTGTGAGAAGCGACCATGCCCATGCCGTCATGAGCGTCCATTACGACAGTTGTAGGAGTTTCTTTTATGATCTCAATCTCCGTCTTTGGTAAAAGTGTGCCTTTTTTGATTCTGTCGATGTAAATCGGCTTGAAACGATTGCAGCCGTGACTTTCGATACCTCTGCGGTCGGATTCGAGAAGAACGTCAGCACAGATTGCAGCATCTTCTTTCGGAACTCCGTAGCCCGTAAAAGCATCGATCAGAAAGGAATTCATTAATTCCCATGAAACATAAGAACGATTATCCATATTTTTGTACCCCCGATAATATAATTTTACCGATTAAAAGATTTCAGTCAACCTGATTCGGTATATATTTTCACCCTGAAAAGGAACGGAAATAACCCAAAAAGAATTTGAAAAAGCAAACATCTGTTGGTAAAATTAAAGGGTAAATTAAGGGCAAACAATACAGCTTTTTTGTTTGATTGCTTTTTATTTTTGTGTAATTAACGATTATTTATACATGAGAATATGATTATATTTCCTGTCGGGGAGGATGGAATAATGAATACGAAGATGAGAAGAAATCTGATGAGTTTTGTGACGGCATTAATGCTTATGGCATTGGTGGCTGTTTTTGGAATGCCTTTGCAGGCGAAAGCCGAGACTAAAGTACATACGGCACATACCGGCAGTGATACTGACGGTTCAAAGCATGAAGGCTGGACGCCTATTGGTACTGCGGAAGATTTATATAATCTTGCGAAAACCGGTGGAAAAGGATATCTGACCAAGAATATTGCAATTGAAATGATGCATATAAGTGGGAATAAAGAAGTTAATCTTTGTTTAAACGGTTACAGTCTGGAAGGCGGTTTGGATTGCAAAATTAACACAATTGAGTTGAGAGAAGGGGCTGAATTAAATCTGTATGATGAAAGCAAGAACACAGGAGAGATAACAAATAATAATGAAGATTGCATTTTAATACATCTGGTAGAAGACAGTGAGGTTACCATGAACGGCGGAACTGTCGGTAACAGCAACGGATGGGGTGTAGAAATATATGATGGATCTTTTACACTGAATGACGGAAACGTCAGTGGGAATTCGGGATTATCCAGTTGCGGTGTAAGGATTATTAGCGGTAATTTTACTATGAACGGAGGAAATATCTCAAATAATACTACTTTCGGCGGAGTATATGTTGATGGCGGAACTTTTACCATGAATGGAGGAGCAATTACTGACAATACTGCTGCTTTTGATGGCGGCGGAGTATATGTTGATGGCGGAACTTTTACCATGAATGGCGGGGCAATAACAGATAATGATGCTACAGACAATGGTGGCGGAGTATGTGTTAGGGGCGGAACATTTACAATAAATGCCGGAAGTATTGGTAATAATGCTGCAAACAATGGCGGCGGAGTATGTGTTAGTGGCGGAACATTTACAATAAATGCCGGAAGTATTGAAAATAATACAGCAGAATACTGTGGCGGCGGAGTATATGTTTCAGGGGATGGGATATGTAAAATTTATTCCGGAAGCATTGGTAATAATACTGCTTACCAAGGTGGCGGAGTATGTGTTGATGATGGAACTTTTACAATCAGTGGCGGGGAAGTTGCGGAAAATAAATCAAACTATGGCGGCGGAGTAAATGTTCTTACCGGAAATATTATAATGAATGAAGGAGCGAGTAAAATAATTCTTCGCAGAGGGATGCTGGCGGAGTATATGTTGATGATGGAACTTTTATAATGAATGGCGGGGCAATAACTGATAATGCTGCAAACAATGGCGGCGGAGTATATGGTTCACAGCTTGGGATATTAACTATTAATGCCGGACAAATTAGTGATAATATTGCTAACTTTGATGGCGGAGGAGTAGATGCTGAAGCGGGTATAACAATGAATGGTGGAAAAATATCCGGAAATAAAGCCGGAGCCGGCGGAGGAATATATGGAAGTATCGCTATGAAAGGTGGAACCATATCAGATAATACCGCTGAATATATCGGGGGTGGTCTGTACATCTCTGCGGATTTCTCTATAGAAGGCGGTACGATTGAGAATAATAAAGCAAAAACCACGGATGGTTTATATGTTGAAAGTGAAGGTTCAATTACAGGCGGAACCATAACCGATAAAATAGAAAAATGGAATGGTTGTTATTCCATAACGTATGATCCCAATAAAGGAACCGGAAATACTGCAATTCAATTTTACGATGGTAGTTTAAGTGATAAAGTCGCACTTTTGAAAAACAAATTTGCGCGTAACGGATTTTCTTTTGCTGATTGGAACACTAAGGAAGACGGAAGCGGAAATTCATATGACAAAGAAGCCGGCAGAGATACCGGGGATATCGTACTGTATGCACAGTGGATTCCGAAAAGCTTTACCGTTAAGTTTAATGCGAACGGCGGAAGCGGTACAATGACGAGTCAGACGAGGAAGAAAAATGATAACAAGGAGCTTCCCGAGAATACATTTTCTTACGCCGGCTATATCTTTAAAGGCTGGAATACAAAAGCTGACGGAAGCGGTACTTTCTATCCTGATAAAACAAATGAAAATATTGAGATATTAAACAAGAAGACAATAACTCTTTATGCTCAGTGGGAGGCGAAGACGGATATACCGTATAGGGTTGAACACTACAAACAGAAACTTGACGGAACATATAATAAAAAAGCAAGCGAGACTGAATCGTTTACCGGTACAACCGGCACAAGCGTAACACCTGAAGTTAAGACATACAAAGGCTTCAGTTCACCGGTAACCAAAAGCGTTAAGATTAAAGGAAACGGAACTACAGTAGTAAAATATTATTATGAGAGAAACTCATATACTCTTACATGGGATTTCGCAGGCGGTACTGCTGAAGGAACATATACATCGGGAAGCGTTAAATACGGTGAAGCGATAACTGCACCCGTACCCACCAGAGAAGGCTATACTTTCAACGGATGGAAAACTGCAGTTCCCGAGAAGATGCCTGCCAAGAATCTTACGATCAAGGCACTTTGGACGGCAAATATTTCAAAGGTAACCGTCGAACATTACAGACAGAAAGTCGACGGATCATATCCTACAGCAGCTAATGATACGGAAGTAATTGAGGGAAAAGTTAATTCCAAGGTAACACCTTCAGTAAAGACGTATAAGGGATTTACTGCACCTGCAACAAAGACCGTAAAGATCAAAGCAGACGGTTCAGTTGTTGTTAAATACAATTACACAAGAAACAGCTATAAACTCACATGGGATTTCGCAGGCGGAAAAGCTAGCGGAAGTTATACCAAAGGAACAGTTATATACGGCGCTAAGATTACGGCACCCGTTCCCGTAAGAGACGGCTATGCATTCACAGGCTGGGATAAGACAGTTCCCGCCAAAATGCCTGCCAAAGATGCAACATATAAGGCGAAATGGAGAAAACTTACTAATGAAGAACAGGTAAGAAACTTCGTTTCAAGATTCTACACGATCATTCTCGACAGACCTGCGGAAGAGTCAGGACTTAACGACTGGACGAACAGACTGATCGGTAAGACAGCAACAGGTGCTGACGTAGCAGCAGGCTTTATTAACAGTGGCGAATTCCAGAATAAGAAAATGACTGACGAAGAATACGTAACCAAGTTATACAGAGCATTCTTTGACAGAGAACCTGATAAGGCAGGCTATGACGGCTGGCTTAGAGAACTTAAAAACGGAAAGAGCAGAGATGACGTTCTTAGAGGATTCATAAATTCACCTGAGTTTAACAACCTTTGCAAGAAATACGGAATCAATGCCGGAAGCTACTAGGGGACGGGGTTTGTAGTTCATTTTTCAATAGGGTCATAATTTTATTTGATAGATTTTGCCGTAAGACAGGAAAGGGATCAAAGTCGAAAGCAATAAGTTTTTTGATTTGATAGCTTTTATCGAAAGATATGAATCAAAGATGAAAGCAGGAAAGTACGAAATCAACGTGTGAAACTAATTAGAGCAGATCCTGCTCAATTGGGGGTGTTATATTGAAAGAAAAAAAATATATACATATTTCCGGAACAGATTCTCTTGAGATTTCCGTACTCAGAATGGAACCCGACGATGCTAACGAAATCAGGGGCATTGTTCAGCTTGTGCACGGCATGAACGAGTACAAGGAACGTTACCTTGATTTTATGAAGTATCTTGTGAACTTCGGATTTCTTTGCGTGATTCATGATCACAGAGGTCACGGCGAGAGCATAAAAAACAAGGACGACCTCGGTTTCATGTATGAAGGCGGATATGAAGCTCTTATCGAGGATACCCATGAGATAACTCTTGAGACAAAGAAATATGCCAAAGAGATTACCGGAAAGGATTCGCTTCCTCTTACGCTTCTCGGACACAGTATGGGTTCGCTTGTCGTAAGATGTTACATCAGAAAATACGATTTCGACATCGACAAACTTGTGGTTTTAGGCAGTCCTTCTCCCAAAAGCGGAATGAAGGCGGGACTTACATTTGTCGGATTGTGGAAAAAATTATTCGGTGAAAGAAAGAGAAGTCCTTTTATCACAAGCCTTGTCATGGGTGACTTTGATAAAAAATATAAAAAAGAAGGCCCGGGGGCCTGGGTGAATTCGGATCCCGAAGAAGTTGCGAAATACAGATCGGATCCGCTTTGTATGTATCATTTCACAATGAACGGATATGAAAATCTTATCCGGCTTACAATACTTACGTATACTGACGGCGGATATGCGATGAATAATCCGGATTTGCCGATACGTTTTTTCTCCGGTGCCGGCGATCCCTGCGCAATTGATATTAAACATTTTGAAGATGCGGTGGAGTTAATCAAAAAACAGGGTTACAAAAACGTATCGGGCAAAATGTATGAAGGAATGCGTCACGAGATTCTTAACGAACCCAAAAAACAGGTTCCGTATGAAGAAATCCTTTCCTTCATTGAAAAAGGATGATTATTTTTTACTGAAGAAAGCCACAATCACAACGCCGGGACCTAAATGTGTACCGATAACACTTCCGATACAGGTTTGTGAAAGTTCGCTGACATGGTCTTCCCAGAGTGCGCGGCTGTCTTCAATATATTTCTGAAGCATTGAATCTTCAAGGCCGGAATAGGCGAGTAAGACTGGTTTATCAAAGTCTACGCCACCGGCTTTTTCTATTTCAGATACAAGAAGGTTGTTGCTTTTTTTGGAACCTCTTGCTTTTCCGAGAACAAGGATTTCGCCGTCTTTTATGCAAAGAACGGGTTTAATTCCGAGCATTTCGCCTGCAATGGCTGCAGTTTTCGAAATTCGGCCTCCGCGCTTTAAATACTCGAGCGTGGCAACGACTCCCATGAGGCAGACATTGTCTTTTTCTTTCTCGAGAGTCTCAGCGATTTCTTTTGCGCTCTTTCCGCTTTCGGCGAGTCTGACTGCAAGTTCCACGAGAATTCCCGAACCTGCCGTGGCGTTTTTACTGTCCACAACAAATATTCTGTCTTTGTAATCTTCCGCAGCGATTATTGCGCTCTGGTATGTTCCCGAAAGTGTGGAAGCAATCGTGATTACAACAGCGGTTTCATTGTTTGCGGCAACTTCTTCGAAGCATTTCATGAAGGCTTCGGGATTGGCCTGTGAGGTGCGGGGAAGTTCATCGCTTTCGATGAGTTTTTCGTAAAACTGTCTGTAGGTGAGGCTGATGCCGTCGAGGTATTCCTCCTCTCCGAAATAAAGGTTTAAGGGAACAATCGTTAATTTCTCCCTTGTTTCGGCCGAAACATCGGCGGTTGAATCTGAAATAATTCTTACGTTCATTTAGGTAATCCTTCGCGTGCTAATTTTTTTAAATTTTCTGAAATCTGATCGAGCGTATCGTAAAGAAGGGTGCGGGATTCATCAGAGAGATTACCGGAAGCTGCTTCCACCGCAATGCTGACTTTTTTCTGAACCATTTTGGCAGCCTTTTTGCCCTCGTCGGTTAAAAGATAAACTCCGCCGTAGTTGTTTCGGTGTGAACCTTCTTTTATTATCAGATTTTTGTCGCTCATGATTTTCATCATTCTCGAAACATCGGCTTTATCCTTGCCGCATATTTCGCAGAGATTCTGGGCACTTAAGCCTTTCGGGGATTTAAGAAGCGCCAGCAGGTACACTGTGTGCGAGCCTTTAAGGCCGTATTTAGCCATTTCGTCACCGGCGATTTTGTGCCAGCTTTTTTCGATATCAAAAATGGCGAAAGTGAATTTTTCGAATCTGTCTTTCATGTGAAACCTCCCTCGTATAAGAACATGGGTGAGCGGTTACGTGTGAGTAAATGCCTGGTGAATTGTACATTTTTATTTGATAAATTCAGGGCATTTATGATTGGCAGCAACAACAAACATGTTGATTTGTCAATTTGTTTGAATTATACATATAAGATGTTGAAAAGTCAACATTTTATATTTTTGCCAAATTGCTTTATTTTATGCAGATTATATTTGATGAATAAGGTGTTTTTTACGAATAATGTTTGTTGAATAAGTTATTTTATAATGATAAAATTTTAATCACACGGGGAATGCTGAATATAAGATTTTAAAAGGCTTGTAATGCAAAGTGACCGGCCCCAAAAGAGTACCCGAAAGTAAACAGTAAGAAATGAAAATGATTCTAAAAAGGTAACGGAAATGAGCGAAATCCACAGACAGAGTTCTCACGATTACTGGAACGAAGTTCACAAAGAGTACGAAAGAGACAGCATAAAAACAGACGACTGGCTTGATAAGTTTGAAGACATAATCGTGAATGTAAAAGGCAGTATTCTCGACCTTGGCTGCGGCAGCGGAAACGATACGCTTTATCTTATTTCCAAAGGGAAAAAGGTTATATCCTGCGATCAGTGCGAGAATGCGATAAAGAATATAGTCAGGAATTTTCCCGAGGTCGAGGAGGCTAAATGTTTTAACATGCTCGACGGCTTACCTTTTGAAGACAATTCTTTCGAACTCATTATCGCGGATTTGTGCCTCCATTATTTTACCGATGATGACACGAAAGCGATTTTAAAAGATATCCGCCGTGTTCTGACCCCGGGCGGACACCTTATTTTCCGCGTGAATACGGTCAACGACGTGTTACACGGCGCCGGTCAGGGAATCGAAATCGAGCATCACCTTTATGAAACTGAAAGTCATTCCATCAAAAGATTCTTTGATGAGGATGATATAAAGTATTATTTTCAGGATTTTGAAATCGAATATCTGAATGAAGAAATCATGACAAGATATAAGCTTGAAAAGCGACTTTTCAGAGGATGTGTGCGAAAAAACTAAAAAGCAAACAAATCCGGTCAGAATAGGAAAATGTCTGCCTCTTGTTTCGAAAGATAGGAAAATCAGGCAAAAAAAGCAAACAAAATCGGTCAGAATAGGAAAATGTCTGCCTATTGTTTCGAAAATAAGAAAAATCAGGCTAAAAAAGCAAACAAATCCGGTCAGAATAGGAAAATGTCTGCCTCTGGATAAATAAACAGGAAAACCAAAACAAAATTAGCAAACAAACCGGCAGAAAAGCAGGAAATGTTTGCCGGGACCAAAATAAAAAAGAAGGAAGGACAGGGACATGGGAAATGTAAGAAGAGCTGAAAACAAAGATATAGACGGAATATTAAAACTTCTCGTTCAGGTGGATATGGTTCACCACATCGGAAGACCTGACATTTTCAAAGGTCCCGTTACAAAATATAACGCAGAGCAGTTAAAGGAAATAATTGATGATGATTCCACGCCCGTTTTTGTGTGCGTGGATGAGGATGGAAACGTTCTCGGACATGCTTTCTGCATTCATCAGCAGGTGAAGAATCACAATGTCCTCACGGATATCAGAACACTTTACATCGATGACATCTGCGTTGATGAAAATGCAAGAGGAAAGCATGTGGGAACGCTTCTTTTTGAGACTGTAAAAAAGTATGCGAAAGATGAAGGTTTCTACAATATCACGCTGAATGTGTGGAGCTGCAATCCCGGGGCGATGAAGTTTTACGAAACAATGGGTCTCGTTCCGCAGAAGATTGGAATGGAGATGATACTTTAGTTTTTCGTGAAAGGATTGCAGAAGTAAAATATGAATTTAACAAATAAAAAAGATATTTACAAAAAAATAGGAATAGTCGCACTGCCGATTATTTTTCAGAATATCATTGACGCTGCCGTAAACAGCGCGGATATTCTGATGCTTAATTATGTCGGACAGGATGCGATAAGTGCGGTATCTCTCGCCAACAGTATGGTGGGAATTCTTTTTATGTTCCTTTACGGAATCGGAACCGGAATAGCCATGCTTGCCGCACAGTATTACGGAAAAGGCGATCTTAAAACAATTGAAAAAGTCGAGGGAATCGGACTTAAATTTGCGTTAAGCATAGCGATTCTCGGTGCAGTGGCATGCCTTACGATTCCAAAGACTTTAATGAAGATTTATACACCGAATGAGGTTTATATTGAAATCGGTGCAAAGTATCTGATGTATATTGCTCCGGGACTTCTTTTCTGGGCAATCAGTGCCGTATACATGTCGATTTTAAGATGTATCGGAAAGGTTACGACCAGTACGGTTCTCGAAGCGATTGCACTTGTCTGCAACGTAGGTCTTAATGCCGTATTTATTTTCGGTCTTTTCGGCGCTCCGAAGCTCGGAGTTATCGGTGTTGCAATCGCAACCACGATAAGCCGTTTCATCCAGCTTGTCGGATGTATTATAGTTTCGCTTTCGAAACCCGGAGTTGCACTGACTTTTAAAACCATGTTCAGAAGATACAAAGTTCTGGAAAAGGATTTCTTCTCCATGGCGATGCCGGCTATCGGAAATGACCTTGCCTGGTCGCTTGCGTTTTCGGTGTACTCGATGATTTTAGGACATATGGATTCGGACGCGGTCGCCGCAAATTCAATCGTAAATGTAGTTAGAAACTTAGGAACCGTTATGTGCTACGGCATCGGTATGGCATCGGGAATTATCGTCGGACAGATACTCGGCGAAGGCTCGATGGAAGAGGGTATAGAAGCCGGGCACATTTGCCTCAGACTTTCAATTGTTTCAGGTATTCTCGGAGGCCTCGTGGTTATTGCACTCATGCCGTTTACGCTTAAGCATGCGGACCTTACGCCTGTTGCACTCGATTACCTGAAATTCATGCTTTGGATAAACTCATATTACATTACAGGAACGGCGGTCAATACCTGCCTTATTGCAGGTGTTTTCAGAGCCGGCGGCGATTCGAAATTCGGCTTCAAATGTGATGTTATCGATATGTGGTTTTACGCAGTTCCGCTGGGACTTCTGGCCGCTTTCGTATTTAAACTTCCCGTGAAAGTGGTTTATTTCCTTTTATGCACGGACGAGTTTGTAAAATGGCCCTGGGTATTCAAGCATTTTTACTCGCATAAATGGGCAAAGAATATCACTAGAGAAACAACTGAAATCAACGAAATGAGCGGTGGGGACGTGGTTTCCGATTCATCGGAAGAGGATCCCGATTCAAAATGATAAGAGGTTAATGAAGAATGAAGAAAAAAACTAAAATAAGTATAATTATTGTGACAGTTCTGGTCGTTTTGGCAGTTTTGCTGGTTCCGATTCCCAGATGGCTGAAGGATGGCGGAACAGTACAATATAACGCTCTGCTTTATTCAGTCCATCAGGTGCATTCCCTTAATTTAGTCGGCGGATACGATGTGGGTACCAGAGTAAGAGTTTTGTTTTGGACAGTGTTTGACAATGTCCATCCGGAGTGAGCCGGGGTATTATGCCGTAGTTAGCGGAGATTATAATATTATAGAAATCAGATAAATATAAAAAGACTGAATGACATGAAAAGTCGAAAAATATACGTTATTTTAATATTTTCACTGGCAAGTTATATTTGAAGATAATGTTTTTCGGAGGATTGGATATATGATAAAAAAACTTACCGAGGATGATTTTGATGAGGCTATAGATGTAATTCGCAACAGTTTCATGACAGTTGCAGAAGAGTTTAATTTCACAAAAGAAAATGCGCCTGCTTTTACGGCATTTGCTATTGATAAAAGCAAACTCAAGACATGGATGTTTGAGCAGTGCCGTCCCATGTACGGATACTTTTATAACGGTAAGATGGTCGGATACTATAATCTGATGATAAAAGAGAATGAATGTGAGCTTGGAAGTTTAAGCGTATTACCCGAATACAGACATAAGAGTATCGGCCGAAAACTTCTTGAGGATTCATTATCCAAAGCATCCGAATATGGTTGTACGATAATGAAACTCAGTATTGTGGAAGAAAATAAGATATTACGCAAATGGTATGAAAATCAGGGGTTTATCCATACCGGTACTATAAAATATGATTTTTTTCCTTTTACATGCGGATATCTGGAAAAGAACCTCTGATAAACCCTTCTGACAATAATGGACGATTATGGAAACAGCGGTATTATTTGTGCCGGTACTATTAGATGTGAAAAAAAGAGGAATGGGACCCGGGAACGACAAATCTGAATTTGCAGAGGATTTCTGTCTTTACGGGTGTAACGAAGAAAATGATAAAACACCCGTAAATTTCAGAAATCAAACATAGGAAATTACGGGTATGATGCAGAAAATGATAATACACCCGTAAAATTCGAGAATAATGCATGG
>JAEEGL013552913.1_pt1 | contig 32237 bp, 55 predicted proteins | sample 9134231 | NCBI WGS metagenome assembly JAEEGL01 (sample SAMN16246548, study PRJNA631951) | gut metagenome | biome: gut microbiome; feature: rumen; material: fiber-attached | host: Bos | place: Iran: Karaj | collected 2018-10 | reverse complement strand
TCATCAAAAGCCAAATCAATATTTCTAAATCCGAGTTCCGCTCCAACTTGCTCTTTAAAAATATAATCTTGGGCAAAATTATTTTTTGGTCGCATAGTTAAATCAATATTGTTTTTATTTAGTTTTAATTGCTCAGACAACCATTCCAGTGTTTCTTTTCTTACTGTTTCAGTTCGTCCAGTCAAAAACATAATTTCTATTTGTGGCAAATATTCAATAAAAGCTTTTGCGATTAATATTCCAGCATTAATAGGCTTGTCCTTTTTTATGTTTTTAAAAAATTCTTTCCAATTTATATTTTCGTTTTTGTTCCCAGATAATATTCTTTTTTTGCGTTCGTCTACGTCAATTAAAAATCCGTCTATGTCGAAAATTACCAAATAATCACCCCATTTATATGGATTGTATATATATGATATTTTTCCCAGCCAAAATAAAAAATTATACTGCAACCATTATAACATTTTTTGTAACCTGTTTTGTAATTTTTGAATTTGTGGTATACTAATAGAGAACTCATAGACAAACATCCTTAAGAAATCCCGATTTTTCGGGGTTTCTTACTTTACATATACAAAATTCTTCTTTTGTATATGTGAGAATATCGTTCCGTTAATTTTGTATTATTCCGACAAACTAATTTTTAATTTCTTACCCCATGGTTTTATATACCTAAAAGCCCTAAAAGTTATTGGATTTTATTTTTATTTCGTTGTATAATATGCCAGTACCACCTAATTCTATTATTATATTGGATTAATGGGACTACCTTTTTCGGTAGTCCCATGTTTTTTTATCCTGTTATACTTCTTACTACATCATAACCGCCCGAAGCAGTGAGTGATATCGGTAGAATATTTATAATGCTCAAAATTAGATTATCCCGAGTATAGTCCCCCGACAGTACCAGTTTTATACCGCTTATAATCGTTGAACAGATAAAACTTAATAGTATGGGCGGGAGCGGTGTCCACGCTTTAAAAAACTGTACCATTAAACCTACAATCGCCGCACAGGATGCCAAACTTGAAAAAGTATCTTTTCCGATAAATTCAGAAAATTTATTAATTATCTCATTTTTAGTTACAATATCTTTTACAATAGGCTCTTCATTTTTCATAAAGATACTCCCCCTTTTTAATCATCTTCCGCCCCGTCAAAATCTTCAAGAGTTTTTAGATATTCATAAGCGCCAACTACGTCCATTGTTTCATCATATGGAATTGACTCATATTTAGGCGCAATATAAACGTCCATCGGCTCATGATTATCAAGTGCAGTCTTTTCTTCCTCTCTTTTGGCTTTACTGGTATAACTCGCAACTTCAATTATTGTTTCGCAGTTGATAATATTATTAATTCTTGCTACTCTGTGGTAATTTACGGTAACCCCATTTTCTAATTCAATCGCTTTAATTAATGCCATTTTATTTTCCTCCCAATTTATTAATATTTATAACCTACAACTTGCATAATAAATATATTATCGCTGGTACTTACCGACCCCGATGACGGGCTTTTATACGCCATTGTACCTCTTGTATTGCTTACCAAACTTATTGATGACGCGCCAAATTCAACCGTCCTCGTAAAACTATTAAAAGTTGTTCCATCGTGATACATAGCAACCATATTTGTTCTCCATCCAGTACCACACAAAGTTTTCACTGCCCTCCTTACCCATATATTCGGGTTTGAGGAGACTTTACAAAAATAATGTATTTCCATAAAATCAAATTCATCTGTTGTATATCCAGTATTATAGTTTACGGTGTCCTGTGTTCCAGCCGCATTATAGTATATTGTATATCCTTTCATAACACCCAGGTTTGTACGTGCCGCCGTATCTGTTATCCCGCCAGTTCCTCCATTTGCAATTGATACTGGGAAATACGCATTGGCTTGAGTTATTCTGTTGTTTACATTTGCTCGAGATACAATCTCATCAGCCGCAAATTCTGTTATTGCCATTTTTTAACCTCCTGTATTAAAATTTTATATTCTTGGTTTTAGAAAATATGGACCCCATACTAGCTCTTTTGCATCTAATTCATCCCACGTTTCATATAAATCATCTACGTCATCCCACCTCATTATGCGTTGAACTATCGTGTGTGCATCATATAGTGCTTGTTCAAGCTGGTTCGCACCTAATAATGTGAGTATATTTTTATTATTCGTAGGTAGCTGGTGCGATAGTTCCAGATGGTCAACTATTGTTTTTACGTCTTGCCTGTATTTTGTCATCTGGCTAGCTCTAGGAATATCTTCATTTGTCCAATCAGTTTTCGCCGTAATATTTAAGCCGCCAATTTCATTTGCTACATAGTTTGTGGCTTGTCCTACTCGGTTATAATCTTCATAATCATATTTGCCTTTTGGGTCGCCAGCTACTAAATTTAAATTTGTTCGGTCAAAAATTAATTCGTCTATTATTGTACTCAATATTCTCACCCCTTTTTACCTATCAACTCCAACTACCGCTTCAATTGTTGCCCTTAATCCTCCGTCATACTCAAAAACTTGGTGATATACTACCGCAAGATGAATTGTACCGTCGGAGGTTAATATTCTAATTGTATCTCCGAGTTCAATCGCTGGGTTCCCTCGTGTTTCTGCTTCAAAATATACTCTTCGACTAAATTGGTCTAATAACCAGTTAGCAACCGCTTGCCCATTGCTTGTATAAACACAATCATTTTCAATTTCTCGATAATATAACCCACTTCCACCATAATATATATTCTCTGTTGCTGGGTCAGTATATTCATCATTTACTGTCAATCTTATCATATTAACATACTCATTCATTTTTGCGACGTCTTTTTCGTACATATTATCAGGTGTCAAGGTATCTACTGGTGTGGATATATTAAACGCTTTTATTTTTAGTTTTCCATCCCGACTTAAAAAACAAGTTGCTTTGGCCGCTTGAGCAAAATAATGTGTTGCCGCTCTTTTCGTGGTATCTTCTGGAGCTGACTTGCTTACCATAACTGTTTCCAACGTTGACGGGGAATATTCTATTGGGATATTTGTATCCCCCCAAATACCATTAAGCGCTGTTCTCAAATACATATTCCCATGCGCTCCCTCGGCATATTTTTGGACGTCCATGTGACTTACATAATCTTTTGCGACTATTTCCGCAGTTAAACCACCGTTTTTTTGTTCTAGTGTATCGAACAAATAAGATTTTCCCATTGATACTCGTTCGCCATTGATTATAAAATCAACTTCGAGGTGTTGGTTTTTAGTTAGATATTGGCCCCAGCTATCCGCATATTTTAAAAACTGAATATCAGCAACTTTAATATATCTATGTGGTTTTGCGGTGCTATTAAACGTTATTTCAATTTTTTCCGTATCTTCAACACTAAACGGCATTTCAATAGAGTCCGCATCATTATCATAAGTTTCAGTGCTTGATATAACACCATATGCGTATGCTGTAACCGTTATCGAATTTGCGTAATTGTCTTCACCAAAATATATTTTTATTCCAGATATATTTACAGTGCCCTCACTCGAAAAATTCCCCCACGTAAACGTTATTTTTGGAGCGGTTTCAAATTCTCCGTCATCATCGGATATACTGTTATTTAAATATCCTATTTGATATGTGCTCGGGATAGTATTATCAGGCAAATAATCCCACGTACCGTCTAACATTACTAAATTATCTTCGCAAGTTGCGTATTTATATAAAGTAGTACTTTCATCCTTTACTTGAGATATTTTTGAAATGCCACTATAAGAGCTATTTGCTGAAACAGACGAACTTTTAGTTGCACGTCTGTAAATATATTTTTGTGTTGTTCCAAATAAATCAAATTCACCCGTAGAATTATCAAATTCAACCGTCAATTCGTTAATTGGTAAAGACTCCCCAGTAATATCAGCCTCTTCCTCGACCGTTGCTTTAACAATTTTATTTCTATCCCAAATTTTTGTTATTCCAAACGCAAACGCTGGTGTTTTAACTCGCCGATATGGTTGCTGTGTTTCATTTACCTCGATTTTAATCTCATCAACGTTTTCCACTGGCAAGTCTATTATAAATTTTGCTGGATTATCAGTATTATCTTGTTCAAAAGTTTCGCTGTAAATTATACTGTTTTCTCGGTATGTTGTGACTGTGCACTGTTTAATTGGGTTAGTTTTCGAAGTATACAATGTAAAACCTACGCAACTGACGCTTTGCCCAACATCAATATTCAGTGTTGGTGGGGTATCGAATACCCCATCATCATCTGAAACAGACTCCGACCACCAACCAAAATGCTGCGTGGTTAACGTATCAGGCAAATAATCCCACGTACCGTCCAGCATTACTAAATCATTCTCGCAAGTTGCATATTTAATATCCGAATAAGTCGTGGTATTTAACTGAGTTAAGTCAGCCACACTTGCTGTATCGGTAGAGGTATATGTGGCATATTCCGCCGCCCCGTCAGCGACAGCATCAAACCGAACTTCCATATTAACGTCACGAATAGTTGTATACGGATTATAAGTTTCTGATGTCGGTATCATTAACCAGCCACCTCCACGGCGGTAGCTTTAATTGTTACACCTTTCCATATTGCTACGCCCTCATCATCATAATCAAAAGTGGTATAAGTAGGTGCATTAACCATAAATTGTGCGGTTTTATCCCCGTCGGGTGACGGATACGATATTGTTAATAGACCAAAATTGCGTTCAATCATTGCTTTTAACTTCGCTACATCCTCAAGTGATAAATATCCCACTGGTATATTTAATTCTGGTTTATATCCCACTACATCTTTTACTTCTCGGCCGCTCGCCATTGTTTCCATTTTACTTATTTCTTTTGGTGTAACATCAATTTCTAAATCTCTCAATAATGTAATTGTATCGACATTATCTGTAATTATAATATTACGCACCCACACTCACCTCTTTTTTACGCATTGTATCCATCAACGGTTTATATATTTCAGATACTATCTGTTTTCCTCCGATATATACATTAATTTCTTTTTCGCTATTTTGTATTGCCGCTATTAATGCATTTACCATTCCAGAATTTGCTTTTGCGCTATTGCTATCTTTATAAGCAACCTGAGCCTCTCTTACACCTTCAGCCATTGCATCTACAATATAACCTCGTAAAGTTTCAATCGGTAATACCGCTTCAGCTCCAGCTTCACCTACACCATTAAATCCATTCGCGGTTGGAAATAATGTTGGCTTTGTAAAAATACCACCTTTTGCGTACCACGCAATATTTAATGACGGGATAGACCCTTGAAGTAAGTCTCCGATTTGCCATCCAGCTGGACTAATTGAAAAGTGAGGGAGCGGGATATGTGGCCAAGAAATACTAAAGTTGAAAAAGCTTTTAATTCTGTCTATTGCGCCCCAGACCGCATCTTTAGCGCTGTTTATTGCTGATGATATTGTTCCAGTAATTCCATTCCAAATATTTGATACCGTACTTTTCACCGAATTAAATACGCTGGATACATTATCTCGTATTGAATTAATTGTATTTGAAATACTTGACTTGATACTATTCCAAACATTTATTACTGTAGATTTTACTGAATTAAATACATTGGATACGGTTGATTTTATTCTATCTACAACCGAGCGAACCGTATTATATGCATTATTAATTGGTGTCATAATTGCGGTTTTTATTCGTTCCCAAATTTCTCTAACTTTATTTTGTAATTCTTGAAATTTTTGAGATACATTATTTACTATATTTGCTAACCACTGTACTATCGAATTCCAAACATTAGAACACCATCCAGTTATTGATGACCAGATATTAGAAAACCATGCGATAATGTTTGCCAGTACTCCTGCGGCCCATATAAGCACATTAGCAAGAATTCCAGATAACCAATTATTTATACCGTCCCACAATTGTCCAAGCCACGTTCCTATACCACTGATAAGACCGTCCCAAAATCCATTTAATGCATCCCATAAACCAAGTAGCATTTCTAGTATCCCGACACCTATTTGTTTAAGGCCCTCTAAAATCTTATCGCCATCAAGTGTAAAAATTCCAACTATTAATGTTCCTATTCCAGATAAGAAATCAATAAGCCCGCCCAGTGCTGTCATAAGGCCGTCTATTCCAGTCATTAATCCATTAAACACAGACATTATAACCGCAAATATCGGTACTACTACCGCGGCACAAACTGCGCCAATTACTGTAAATAAATCTTTTAATCCAGCTAATTTTTCGCCCAGCAAAGAAAACTTTTCTCCGATACTATTTAAGGTATCTCTTAATCCAGAATTATCGAGCCACGCATTCCATGCCGCAACTACTGCGTCCCAGTGCTGTTTTAAAAATGAAAATGCCAACGCCACCACTGCAACTACTGCCGCAATTACCGCAAATACTGGTGCTAAACCTACTAACGCACTCCATAAAGCGCCCATTGTTGCCGCTAGTTGACCCGACATTATAAAACTCAATGCCATCATAGCTTGACCAAGCGAGATGACCGCTTGCCCAACTACTACCAATATTGGCCCCGACGCCGCTATTATTGCTATTGTTGTCGCAATAGCTTTTGCTTGACTTTCTGGCATATTGCTAAGAGCTTCATTGAACTTTTCTAACAATGAAGTTATATTTTGAAGCCCCGCACTAATCCAATCACCGACAAACCCAAATTTCTTTCCTAACTCTGTCATGGTTTTAGAAAATTGTAAAATGGTTTTGTTTAGTGTTGCGATATTAGCTCGGCCCTCTTCTGTCGCTGGGTCTATATTTAATAAACTAGTCGAAAATGCCCTAAAACTACTATCTAAAGAGTCCAGCGCACCAGTTAAAGTTCCTTGTTTTAATTCATTTGCCATTCCTGCCGCTGAATACTGAAACATTTCACTTTCTTTGTTTGTTTCTTCAAGCGCATCTGTTACAACATCCAAACTTTCTTTTGCTGGAATAAGACCCTCTCTAGCCATTTTTTTAACTTCATCGGTAGTTATATGATAGTGAGTCGCTAAGATATCCCAAGCAGGAATTCCTGCGGTAACCATTTGTTGGATATCCCTCGTATACAAATTCGTTTGCATAGATAGTTTGCCAAACAAATCTGCTAATTCTTCTATATTTGAAGCTGGTTTACCCATCTTAGCTGTAATATCAGTAAATGCTTGAACATATTTAGTTGTATCGTTGGCATCTAAGCCCATTGATACCAGCGCTTGTCCAGCCGAAAAGAATACATCACGGGCATATGCAGAATGTTGCGCTACATTTAATAATGCATCATACAATGCTTGTGCCCCTTGTTCCCCTACTTGAGCTGAATGCCTAAAAGTAGTCATTGCACTTTCATATGTTGCGATATAATTTTTCGCTTTATTAAAAGCCAACCCGAGGACAGTTCCTACTCCCGCCGTAACAATACTTGCTTTTTTACCTACGTTCACAATCCCTTGTCCAAAATTTACTAGTGATTGTCCAACAGTTCTCATATTTTTGCCCATATCACTAAAGTTAAGCGAACCTTTAGTCATATCTTGAGCAAATACCGCGGCACTTAATTTTGCGCTCTTAATTCCATTTTCGAATTCTGTTGTATTTAATTTTAAAGTTGCCGCTAATTCAAACAAATTCATTCTTTATTTTCCCCCTTTCGTGTATTATCTATTAATTTAAGCCCTCCTTTTGCGATAATATCCGCCGCTATTTCATCAACTGTTTTTTGCTTTTGTATTTCTCTACTATATATATCAGTCTTTTCAATTTTTTTAATTATTTCATCATAACTCTTTTTAATAATAGAGCCGCCGCCCATTTTGGCTGTATTACCAACGATTGATTTTAAACAGTTTGTGATATACGACTTATATATCGTTTCTTTTGCCTCTTGTTTTATTTTGCAAGTAATATATTTCAAAAAAACTTTAACGCTTATAAACTTCACTTCATGGAGCGAAATCAGCACTAATTCTCTGGTTCTACTGGTTTCGCTGAGGTAAAAAGCGATTGAATAGACTCATCCATTATTACATCAGTGAAATCATTTAATAATTTAACCATAGTAACATCTTTTATATATTCTGCGACAGTTACACCGTCCAAAATAGCGAGCATTTTATAAATATCATCTTTATGCGTTTTAATAATTTTCGGTAAAATCTTTACAACGGGTTCTTTACCGTTATTTTTTAATGCTTTTTTGGTTTCTGGGTCACTTACCAAATTAGATATAGGTTCCATTATTTCCGCTATTACTTCCAACGCTCTATCGCCTTTAATTTCCGATAATTTCATACTGTTTCCGCTCCTTATAAATTTAAAATCTAAATTTAAAATCGAGGGGCTGACAAATTAACGCCCCACCCCTCGAGTCTTTTGTTTGTATATATATTTAATTATTCTGAAATCGCTGTAACTGTAATTTCTACGTCACCCGTGACAACGTTCGGCAGTATGTGTAATATACCACCAGCATCGTCCCATGTGTAGTCGGTATCTTCGGTTTTTGTTACTCCACCGACTTTAACTGTAACTGATGACGGTAATTCATAATCAGCATCAGCTTCAAATTTAGCTACAACTGAACCATTCGCCGCAACTTCAATCGGTTTAATGCTTGCGGTTGCGTGGGTTAATACGTAGCTAATCGGATATGTTGTGACCGTATCTTTAATGTATATTTCAAGCGGTACAACGTCCTGATTATTTATACTATAATGTCCGAGATATTCAAAAGACAATTGGCCTTTTGAGTCTTTTTCGGTCTTTAAAGATAAACCGCTAGTATTAAGTGCATTTGATAATCTTACTGCCAAATATCCCGCATCACCATAATCACCTACAAACCACAATGTTTGAAAATCACTCGTAGATAATTTATTTTTAAGCGTGATATGGTTCGAACTTACTGTTGCCGCTCCAATCAACGACTTCATAGCCGAGGCTGATGTTGTGAGATATGTTCCCGCAATTTTGCATTCCCAGCTATTTAATTTTTTAAGTTCCATGGTGTTATTAGGACAATTATCTACGTCTTCTCCCATATCCGTAAAATCAGGCGTTGCGTCAATTTGTATTCCGCCAGTTGTAGCACCAATTATATCTCCGATAGCTCCAGTCCCAACATCAAACGATGCACAAATAACTCCAGCATCCATTTGAAGATGATTAAAAGTATCGCTCGGAATTCTTTTATATGCTCCCATTTTATTACTCCTCTCTATCGTGTTGTATAGTGTACATTAAAATTCAAATATGCAATTTTTAAATCTACTTCATCAGATGGTTGATATTGACACCACGGTTCACCTTTATAAAACCAAATCGAGCCACTATTAGTTTTTATTTTATATCCATACCTTACTCGCTGTTCAATTTCATCAACTTTGGCATTTATAGTCGCATAATCCGCGCCTTTATACCATAATCTCATCTGCATCATACCCATAGTATCCCATTCGTACTCTTGCAATGTGTAAGTTATATATGGCAAGGTAGCACTGGCGGGCACTCCCGTTTCAGGATATGCCGACCAAGTAAACCCACTTGCAAAAGTATATAACGCAATAGCTGTTTCTGTCATGGTTTATCCCACTCCTCAGCAGATACTTGATTAAAACTAAAAGACGCAACTTGCGGCGGTTTACTATCTGTTGCACTAGACGTAACAATGAACAATTTACTGTCCGATTTTCTTTTAAATATATCATGAAATTGTAATACGGTTGTCGCAGGTGTTGTAACTCTGTAACTCGCTGTTACACCTTGTTTCTCGGCAATACGTTCCATTGCTGTACTATTTTTTACAATCGCCGCATTAAAAGTGTCCCCGTCTGTCCATGTAACTGTTACACCGCCTTGTCCGTCAGATACAGTAGTCTTAGTTTGTGTGATACATTCTGTCAAAAAATCTTCCCATAACATCTAAATCACCCGAATTCTACGATATCGGTTTAACTGCTCTGATATGGTTGACGGTAAGTATCCAAAACCACCAAGCGAAGTCGAACCGCCAACCGCTCGAGTATAGCTATATCCACCAAAAGACTCGGATTGTAAAGCCATTGCGTTCGGGTGTGCTGTTAAATAGGTGTTTGCCTCGTCAACCGCACTTAAAAATGCTGGCGGTACTGACATCGCCCAAATAGCGCCGTTAAAAGTTTCATCCGTTAAGTGTAATTTATTATCGTATTTATATACACCGTCATTGAATTTACTTCCAACCACTCTAAAATATTGATTTTCCGCAAGAAAATCTAAACTAATAGTGCTATTGTCAATCGTATATTCTCCGAGGTGTATATCTTTATCAAAATCTGAAATAAAGTAGTTTTTTAAATTTGCGCAGAAATTATCGAGGGTCATCTAAAAATCCCCCCTATTCCTCCAAAGTTACACCCGACAAGTCGAACTCGTTTTTAACTGAGTTTCCGTTGAGTGTAATTGTATAATTTGCGTATGCTCCAGTTGTACCGCTGTTGTCATACATACCTAAGGGCAATACGTAATAACAAACATCATCGCCCATTATTACATTGTCTTCTGTGAGTGCGGCTGCATCGCCAGCACCTAAAGCAACTTTTACATCTGTATATTTCATTGTCGGTAATTCAATTAACAATAACATACAGTTCGTATAGGTAGCCACTCCGAAAATAGCTGTTGACGTTGCACTTGCTATCTTTTTTACTTCGCCTTTAGGTTTAATTTTATATGTGCAACCCGAACTTGTTCCAGCCGTTATTTTATCAATACTTGTTCCAGTGCTATCAATTTCGTAAGTAGTCGTTGTTTGACCTACTGTTATAGGATAAGCATATTTTCCACCTTGGGATAATATATTAACGTTCGGTGCTGGATAGTGATATGCCACCATGCTCATGGCTTGAGCCACGCGGTTAAAGTTATCCTCGAGGTCTTTTCCTCCGATGACTTGCAGTAGTTTTCTGCTCTCCATTATCAATTACCTCCTCTTTTTTTGGTTCTTCTTTTATTTCTTTCTTTTCGGGTTTAATACCAATACAAGTATTCCCGTTTTCATCAATCCAAATATTATTCATGTTTATACCACCTCTGTTTCATCACGAAGTGACTTCTGAGGTGTGGAGGTAAATTCCTTTAACTTTGTTTTCGTATACTTCATTCAAGCCGTATACTCTGTAGCCAAACTTCCAAGCATCTGCGGTCTGGTTAGCTTCGGGAGTAATTACTTTTGCATCTTGATGTTTCAAGGTCTGAATTACTGCTGGTTTGTGAATTACCATAAAGTTAATATTGTTAGCTCCGACTGTTCTTGCATAACCGCCATTTCCATCAGCAGCCAAAGTTACACTCTCATAGAACCTTGCTTGAGGTACAACTGTGACTGACGCAAACATATCAAAGAATACTTTGCTGTCGGTGAGTGACTTGTTCATGATATCTTCATAACCTGTTGCAGTTATAAATAAGTGCCTGTCTACTTCAGGAACTTCGTTCTCTGTAAGTGTTCTCCAAGCTTCGGATACTTTTCCATACCATTCTGTTGCGCTCAAAGTATCGTCAGCGGGGTGTGTACCAGCTTCGGACGCATATTTTGCAAAACGTACTGCATCAATTTCGGGAACTACGTAACTCCTTAAGAATTCGCCTGATAATCTTCCGTATGCTACACCAGCGGTTTCCTCGTTGTCCATAGAGTCAATTGAGAACATTCTTCCACGTTCGTAGTTCATATCCATGGTTTCTTGTGTGAGTGTTGCTTCGCCGCCTACATATCCTGAAGTTCTGCTATAATTTGCGAGTCCTTGAAGTGTCATTTTGCTAACTACGACACTATGGTTTCCTTGCGTGTATCTAATTAAATCATCAGCTGTGTCTAATTTAGCTGTCAATGATGCCGCTCTATATGCTTCATCAAGTATTGGGGTATATGCTTTAAAAAGTGCTATTGATTGTGCCATTTTAACCTCTCCTTATTTTTCGGGAGGTAATCCCATAGCCTCCCTAAATTTTTTAATTTGGTCGCCGTACTCAACGGCATTTTCCGCTCCATTCGGCGGTGTTGCTGTGTTTGTGCCTTTAACTTCGGTAGTTTCGATAAAATCAGCCCAGTCATTTATAATTGCCTTATTTAAATCTGCGCTGTCTTTGAGCTTATCTCCGTCAAGCTCTAACTTGTCCAAGTTAACGGTACGCATAATCAAGTCAATTTTATTTGACTTAACGTGATTTTCCGATAATAACTGCCTATAAAGTTTGTCTTTGGCACTGTTAGCTTTTTCAATTTCAAGTTGCTTTTTAAAATCTTCAAAAGCTTGTTTTTCTGACTCGTACTTTTCTTTGTACTCATCTGGGTTTACTGCTGATTTTTTGAGTTCCTCAAGCTCTTGAGATACTTTCGGGAGCTGTTCCGCTTTAGCTTTGTACTCTGTTATTTGGTCTTTTAATCCGTTCACCGTATCAGAGTGCATCTCGATAATTTGGTCTATTTTATCTCCCTCAATTCCCATTGCTGATAATGCTTTTCTTGTCAAACTCATTTTTCATAATCTCCTTTACTTCGTCCACATTTCTTCGTGGTTCGATTATATTGTTATTATATCACACACAAACAAAATTATTTTTCAAGCATTTTTTAAACTGTTTTCTAAAATTTGACGATACCTTTCTGTGTGTTCGGTGCACGCTGGTTTCAAGTATGGATATGGTGGTGCTCGCCGTGTTCCTAATTCAACAAACGGCGCATAGCTTACGTTCGTGCCTATATATACTTTGATATTGCTACCAACATTGCTACCCAACGTATGTGATATGCTGTTTCTCAATCGTCCAGTTATAACATTCGGTCTTGATGGCCCTCTTTTATGCGGTTTTGATTTTGATAATTCTTGTTTAGCATAGCTTTCAGCCATAGCCCCGCACGCTTTAAGGCCTCGTACAGTGGCTCTTTTTAGTGCCTCTAATACTTGTGGTGAGTTATCGTCAAATTCTACTGTTATTCCATGAGTAGTATAAGTTGCCATCAATTTTAACCTCCTCTTTTTCTTCCTCTGCGTTTGATTGTTGATTAAAATACGTATTAAACACTTCGTCAATATACTCGCCAATGGTCTTTATTTCTTTATCCATAAACAACCTCTCCGCAAAATGTTATATATTTTTTGCTTTCTTATTGCGTCATATCCATTTTCAACCGCCCAAATAGATACATCGACGCCTTTCGCCATAATTTCGGCGTCCGCATAATCTATCACCTTTGCTGTTGGTTTTAGTTTAGCTTCTATAAACCCGTCAGTTCCATAATGTCTTGCCCCACTCTCCAACATCGTAAAATACGTCCCGCTTCCAGAAAACCCATTTCCAACATAACCGTCAGCGGAATATTTCGTCATATCGCAAATATTTTTGCCTGTTAGGACTTTTGAGTTTTTGACCCCTCTGTATAAAGATATACCTCTTACAGTGGACAAATCGTTTATCACATCGGGCAAATCTCCATTCAATTTCAATAAACTATATTTTTGGAATAATGCCCCTCGATTTAACGTACTGGGTATTTCATTTTCTGAAATATTTTGTAGTTTGTTGATTATTTGTTTGGCGGTCGCTCTTTTTGGCAATTTATATTTTGCTCGCAATTTATTCGCTTGCTCTGATGATTTCTTATAAACATCTGCTACCATTTGTTCCATTTCATTATCACTTAGTGTTTTGATTTTGCTACCTTCAATTCCAATAGCACGCATACAGGCTCTAAGTCTATCTGTATCATATCCATCGAAGGTTGGTATCCAAACTTTACTGTTATTCAATGAGTAGTATAAGTTTCTATCAATATATACCTCCTTAATTGTTCCTTCAGGTAAAGAAGGCTCAAATCCCTCTACTACTGTTGTTAGCGTACAACGACAATTATATACGTTCGCCGCATCTGCTGCTGGGTCACCTGGATACATTATAGGGCCAATATCATTAACAAATGGTTCGTCAATATCAGCTGTTTCTCCATCTATTTGATAGTGTGCATCACGGGTTTTTCTGTCATGAGTAGCCAACCACTGTTTTTTTAATATTGTCCCATTTGCTTGCATTTCTTTCATGCCGTCTAGCCGACCGAGATTTTCAAAAGATGTTGTCATTGTTCGAGCATTTCTCATCGCAGAAGCTTTATTCATATTTGTAATACGCTGTAACCGCCCAGACATATCCCGTATGCTTTCTCCGTTTTCTATCGCCTGTAACATTTCAGCGTTAATTTTTTTAGAATTCCACCGCTTATCTAAATCAATATCAATTTCTTTATAAGGTAAATCAAGCAATTTAGCTGTGGTAAGTCGCTTAATTGTATTTTCATCAACTATTTTACGGATGTATTCTCTTTCCCCACGTTTTACAGAATAACTAACTTTCAAGCAGCTCACCGCCTATTGCTTTTATTGTAGTATTGTAATTGTCAATATAGATATCCTTCATATCATCACTCACAACGGTATTCAATGCTTTTTGGTTTATATCGGATATCGCAGTTGCCATTTTGTCCACTGTTATCCGCCATTCATCCGAAAATATAGTTTTACTCATAATATATTGACGGTACTCATCTTTAGTGATTTTCCCGTCTTTATATGCTTGTAGCTTTTCTTCAAACTCATCTTTATGAGCTTTATAAAACGTATTAAATATCTTAATAACGTCCGCTGTGTGTTTGTTGTAAAACCTATCGATTTTGTCCTCTTTTTGTAACAGTATTTTGTCCGCTCTTTTGTGTGCCTCGTTCATTTTCTTCTCGTTTTTCTTGTTCATCTGGGTTTTCCCCCTCTGTTACATTTTCTGTCACACTTTGTCCATAAGTGTCCGTTTCATTATCATTTTCAGGGTTAAATCCTTTGCCTTGACTTATTTGTTCCGCTATTTTATAACGCCTTGCCTCTTCTCCCTCTTTACGTGCTAAAATATCGTCAATTTCATCTGGGCTTAAAAACGGTAAATGTTTAAGTATTGTTTCATCATCAAGATAATTAGCTGATTGTAAAACCATTGAAGTTTCCTCTTGGTAATTCGCTATTTTATCACGCTTAAATTGCGGTGTAGCGTCAATACCTTGTAATTTTAAAATACCTTGCACAAATTCAATACATTGATACTCAAACCCATTCGCTTTCATATCGAGCGGTGTATATGATGATTTTATCTGTGTTGCGGTTGTAGCTCCAGCCGATATATTTTCTGACTTCATTGCCCCAAAATCTTTATATAAATCCTGTTCCAACCTATCAAGGTACGCAATTCTGGACTCATACGGTATTTGTATTGTGTGCGGGTTAACCACAGAGCCGTCATCTGTTACGGCCGCTCCCATCGTTTTAATTCGTTCAAGCAACCTAGCAACATCAACGTCATCCATGCCACCAGCATTTTGTATTGCCCAGTATAATAAGTGACCGTCAAGGTCATTCGCAAAACCGCTCTTAATTAAGTCATAAGCATCAATATTTTCTCGGAGCCCTATTAACTCACTGCGGTGATAGTCATTTGCATATAACGGTACAATCGGGAAATTCGGATAGTTGCCACCATTATATATTTCTACTCCGTCAGCTTGTGTTGATTTTACTATTAATTTATATGGCCTTTTCGGCTGTAATTCTTGTACGTTTTCTCTATCGTGTTTAATATATTCTGTATATCCGTCTTCTTCGTATAACGTCATTCGGAGCGGTTTATTCGGCGCAAGTTGCCAAAATCTAATACCAACTCGCAAACTTCCATTTTCTTCATCGTAAAGCGGTGCAAATTCAGTAAACTTAAATATACGTAGCTTATCTAAATCCCAAAAACCAAAAGAAACACCGTCAACGAGCGCATACTTACCAGCTCTTTGCAGTTCCGTATCAAAACTCTCACCGAGCTTTTCTTTTATTCCGTCTTCAGAAAATGTCACACCATTACCAAGCAAATATTGAGTTAATTGAGTGGTAAATCTATTAAAGAAATTACTTGCCAATTTATGGTTTGGGCTGATAACGTCTGGGATTTTAGAACCTTTCATGGTGTATAAATATTTCTGGAATTTCATAATTGTAACATTGCGTTGCTTGTCGTACTGCTCCGCATCTCTTGCAATTCTGTACGCTTCAGATGACTTATGCTCATCAATCACACGTAACAAAAAGGTCCCTAAGCCGCTCCCGACATTTTGTAAAAAATCTTGATATGTTAGCATTTTATCAATCCCCTTTTTTAATTTTAGTTATATATATACAATGATAGTTTAACACAATAGCGTGCAATTTTTTGCACGCTAATTAAATAAGTCCTAATACAGATTGATACGGCTCTGTATTTTTACTGTATAATCTTCGAATAATACTTGCTAAACTATCTGGAGCGTCATCGTGTTCAATATTCTCGTTAAACTCGCATATTTGATTAATATACTCTTTGTCCGTACCTGTTACAAAATAGACGTTCTCCCATGCACCTTTTAGATAACTGGTTATTTTTAAAAATTTATTTTGGCTTTCTCTGTACGTTATAGCTTTTAATTCTTTTTTCCTTAACTCTTTTGCAAGATAACCCTTGTCACCGTTATTTTCACAATATATCTTATTTGCTCGGTACTCTTCCATTAACTGCTTTATCTCGTCTTGGCACTCATCAACGTGTTTATGCCATAACTTACCCAATACGTAATATTTATCATCTTGTTTCTTACATATAGTAAAAGCTGTATAATCTTCGCCGCCATAAGCCGCATCGACGTGAGCTATACCATTTAAAACCAATTTAAAATCCTCTTCCATTTTAGGATTATCAAAAATAATATCTTCTTCGGCAATATGCCTTAATTCATAGTTGGCCGCAAATAACGATGCCGTCATTGACTTTTTTATTTCGCCGAGTTTTTCTAGTGTAATTAATCCAGTTGTATAACAATCATACTTCTCGGGTGCTGGCATTAAAGTAAAACAGTCATCTTTATGCCACGGCGTACCTGTGTTAAATATTCGGCCATCTCTGTTTTTGATATTTTGTAATTCTTGATACGTTAATTTAGTCCGCTCTCTGTCGGCTCGGGATATTCTGTCCGATACGTTAACAATATCATCGGTAAAAATACGGTCAAAATGCTTACCAGTTAACGAAGCACCGCAACCAAACGCGACAAGCTGGGACGTACCTCTCGGGTCATTCGTTAAATTAGTGGATAACTCACCTGCATTACTAGCCGTAATTCTTAAATTTATCCCATAGATACACTGAACAAAATATAAACAAACTTCATTTTCAAGTATTTTCTTAACTTGATTGATTATTTCTTTTACGTCGCTGTCCGTCTTTCTTAAAAACATTGTTCGACGGTTCGGAAACAACAAAATAGTTAAAGCAAGTGCTATTGATACGCAAGTTGTCTTATAACTTGCACGGTGTGCCTGAAGTGTTTTATCGCTAATTCCAAACACCATATCTATAATCCATTTATTGTGTAACTCGGTTAATTTTGTAAACCCAAGCATATGTCCGAATTTGTATGGCTTGTTTTTTAAAAACTTAACTGCTTGTTCACGCGTCATCATTAACCATCTTTTCTACTTCATCAATAACGTCTTGCGATACTTCGGCAATCATAACTCGTTCAACTGGTTTTTCGCCAGCAGTGTCACGGCAAAATTCCCGAGCGGCTCTATTCCCTTTTACAGCATCAACTACTGCTTTAGCAATTATTGCCTCTTTGGTTGTCATAACTTCTCCATTTTTAGCAGTAATTTGTTTTTCTAAAGCAATATTCATTAATTCTTTAAAAGTCCGTTTTGCCGCTAGTGTTTGTTTTTGCTTTTTTATACTTGTCTTTGTTCGCTTATACCCTTTTTTAAACTTATTTGCTTCCCCTGTTTTTAAAAGCGCTTTTTTGCTATTCGGGTTGTCACCTTTCGGCATATTTTTCCCCCTTATTCGCTTTTTTTTCGCTTTTATCGGGCGGCAATAAGATATCTAATTGTAATTAAAGCTAATACACCAAACAGCACGCATACTGGCAATAAAATGTTCGAAAAGAAATAAATAAAAAAAGCCGATGATATTAGCATTAATATTAATCCCACTTTACTTGATAATCTGGCTTCAAGCGTCATAACTACACCAACCAAAAATACAATCGCCGCAACCCATAAAAGTAATTCATTAAATATCATTTTAATACCTCCTGAAAATATTTTTTTCAAGAAGTATTGTTTACATATCTTTTTATTTTATTATTTTTTAGATATTTTAATCGTTTTATATGACATCATATCTTTTTTTCTCCACGCCGCAATTCCACGTATTGCAAGAATAAAATATATAAAAAATAATGTTGCTTGAGCATATTCGCCTATGTACGCAAACCTAATTGTCATATACAAATTAGATACTAACCAAAACAAAAACCCATAAATATTTCTTTCAGCATTTAAAATTGTTCCAAATAAAGCAACCGCCGACATTACCCACGATAAAATAGTCCAAACCATAATTTTACCTCCGTTAATTTTCTAAATCTTTATAATCTTCACGTTCAAAATCCAATTTTATTTCGTTAATAATTATATCATCTAGATGTTTCCAGAACACATCATCAATATTCCTCAATTTAGATATATCCGAAAGTTCCTCCATTAATTTAAGTAACCTATTGCGCCCAAACCCATGTTTTTGATGCAATACCACCGCAAAAGTTTTATAACACCGTCTAACTAGTCCAGTCGCTTCCTCATCATATATTTTTTTGGCTCTTTGGGCCATATACTCGTTGAGTTCCTTTTTATCCTTGGTGCTCATGCTTGAATATGGATTAATCCGTACTCGCATCTTTTTTTACACCCCACTTCCTTTTAACTTCTGGGCTGCCTGGTAGCGGTGTCAATATATACTCCGCCTTAAACTCTTTTTCGGCCGCACCTATCCTAAATGGTGTAGTTTTTTTTTTAGTACTATCTTTTTATTTCTCATCTGTTTAACTAGCTGAGTATCGCTAATTATGCAATCTTCGTGTGGACAATTAAAACAATCTCCGTCACAAACAAAGCCCTCATCTTTTTTCTTTTTTTGCTTGTATTTATAACGGCTTATTTTTTTATAATCTTCCTTGTGCTGTTGGTAATATGATTTGTGATACTTCTGTAATTGTTCTTTGTTTTTTTGATAATACTTTTTTTGATACTCTTTTTTTTCTTCGTAAGTCAAATATATTACACCTCCGAAATATATTTTTTTAATATATCTAAAGCTTGTTCCGCTCCATAACAAATAACAGCTAAATACCCCACCGAATTTAAATACTCAATCCACTCTTTTTGATATTGCGTAGGTTTATTCTTACCGTACTTCATCTCGATAAATAATCCGTGATAATTTTTATTTGGCAATGGTAAAAACAAGTCAGGAACTCCAGCTTTTACACCTTGCCTCTTTAAATTCTTTGCTTCAAGAAAATTTCTGCTCCCACCATTCGGGATATGAAATAAATATCTACATTCTGGAATATATCTACATATCGCAAATAACTTACATTGTTCAATAGCTTCGCCTTTTATATTAATCACCTTTTTTCAATGGTGTTGTAAAATCGTTTTAAATAGCCCAAATTTTAATTTTTGTGTTTAGTAATATACTTTTACTATTTTTATTTAAACTCTTAAATTTGGGCGATTTTTGTTTGAGTTAATCGCTATTAGAATGTTTTTTAAAAAGGTCTGTCCCATATTTTTGCTCAATTTGGTGTTTTCTAAATAACTCGTTTTCTTCATTCTCTGATAATGCCTTGAAGCTTGTCCACCCATTTACTAAAGATTTTTGGATAATGCGCCGTTTATGATAATCTGTGGCCGCTAACTCATCAAGGTCAGCTAATAGCAATTCAAGGGCCCTATTAGTAAGTTGCATGTTTTTTAACTTTATAACTTGCAAAAATGCTTTTAGTTCCAACTGTAACTCTTCATTGTCTGTATAATCCTCAATTATTTCATCATACGTTTTTCGTGCTGAGCACTGCTTAGATTTTTTTGGCTTACTTACTTCCTTACTTACTTTCTTACTTTTATTATTAGTGTTTTTATTATTAGTGTTTTTATATAGAGGTAGATTTTCTAGAGGTAGATTTTCTACCCCTTGTTTTTTGCCCTCTTGTTTTGGGGTCTCATAAATATTATAAATATACTCAAACCGCCCGCTCTGTGTTTGTTTAGGTGTTAATTTAATCACTTCAACATATCCGAATTCTTTTAATTCAGTAAGTGCATTTTTAATTGCTGTTTCATTCTCTTTACAAATTGCAACTAACCCACCAATTGAATAGTCCCAATCATCTGGCAACGATAACATCAAACTTAATAATCCTTTTGCTTTTAAACTCATTCCACGCTCTTTAAAATGATAATTGCTCATTACTGTATAATTATCATTTTTATAAACCTTAAATACTGCCACATTTAACTTCCTTTCATTTTGTTTTTGAGTATAAAAATAAGCACCTTATATCCGCCGATTGTCGGTGTTTATTGTCGAAAACAGAGTCCGACAATAAGCAGATATAAAATGCTTATTAATATACCGTAATTACACATATATTATTAATATATGTTTTTTATTCTCTGCTCTCGACAATCTTATTATAACATATTATTGTCCGTTTTAAAAGACTTTTTTCAAAAAAATTTTTAAATATTCATCTCGAAGTATTCTTGGCCTTGCAATTCCAATATTGCTTTTACTACATATCGGTCAAACTCAATTTTACTATTGTCTAGCATATCATGGAATGTTGCTCCCTTTATTACTGTTTCCCCTGTTGCTAAATAACACTTTGCAATCATTTTAATTATTTCCTTAGATAAATCCATTAATTTATATTCCTCAAAATATCTCGGTACATGAAGCTCCCCATTATTATCTAATACAAAATCTCCAAATTTCGACGGGTTTATTGTTAATACCATATTAATCGCCCTTTCTGCTTTTTTTATATTTTTGATATTTGTCTTGTCTATTGTTAGTTCTTTATATGCACTACTCCAATCTTTTAAAATATATAGCTATTCCCATTATTTTGTGTTATAATTAAATATGTAAAAAGTGTTTGATAGACTTATTTATATGCTGCAGATAAGGCTATTTAAGTAACAATATTTTCCGAATAGATATTTTACTTGCACTTTTTTACTTCCTTTCTTTTGGAAAAGAAAATAACATCAAACATTTATAAATTTACAACTATTGTTAGTCCTTTGCAATATGTAAAATTTATTAATGTGAAAAACACCCTTAGAAATTAAGGGCGTTTTTTTATATATTTTATTCAAAACTCATATCACCATCATCATATATCTCATCTGTAAAATCTTTTCGTTTTTCTTTATTTTTACTGTATATCTCTAGTTCATCTACATTTATCTCATAAGTTGACTTATTATTTCCGTCTTTGTCCACATACTTTTGCTGACGTATCGCACCACTTACTATTACCATATCACCTTTATGCCCATACTTACACAAATACTCCGCCGATGGCCCCCATGCTGATATATTTATAAAATCAACTACGTCTTCGCCATTACTGTTTTTAAATTTTCTCGATACTGCCAGCGCATTATTTGCTACTGATATCCCGCTCTTACTTTTCCTTATTTCTGGGTCCACTACTAACCGTCCTGATAAAATACACTTGTTCATTTTTTTAACTCCTTTAATTTAGTATTTACAATCCATTAATTTTGTGTTATAATATATTTATATTTATACTTTTAGGGCTTTTAGGGGGGTTAATTTAATATGCAACAAAGAAATAAATGTTCGGTTTGTGGTAGTCATTCAAACGTGTTTTTTACTGTTATATCAAAAAACGGTAATTACAGTATACAACCAATCTGCATAAATTGTCAGCGAAAAGAAACAGAAACAGCCGAACTTATTCTTTGGGAGCATGAGCTTAAAGACATTGAAAATATAGTGGCAGACAAATTAATTCAAAACAAATTTACTAATATAAAATTCAAATCATCAGCCAAAAAATTATTATTACAACTTATGCAAAAATATTCCGTCCGTTGTGTTTTTAACGTCTGTATGCTTCTCAATTCAGATTTTAACCCTCATCTTATTTCGGCACTTTGTAAGAAAAAGTTTATTTCATAAATTAATTTTACTTTGATGTATAAATTCATATTTGCTATTAGCTCCAGCATTTTCCATTATCCATTCGCTTGCTTTTTGTATTGACAAATGCGTATCTCTTACTCGCATCCCATAGCTATATATTCCCTTTTCAATATCGCTTTTTATATTATTCTCAAGCTTTTCCTCATCGTAATTGCCCTCAATTAAATATAAATCATAGCCAACTGCGGTTACGTGGTCGATTTTATTTGTGTCTACGGCATATATGATTTTCTCTTTGGCTCCCATATCAAATATTTTTAATCCGTAATTCTTTACATCATGGATTAACGGAAATGGTAATATTTTAAACCTACCATAATCATATATCTTATTATGCTTTAAAATGTCGATTTTAGAGCTTTTTATTTTATTAGATAAAAGTACACCTTTAAACCAAAAACCAACCATAAAACGTATTGTAGGCCGCAACTCATGTATTTTCTTAATAGTTTGTATATTTATATGGTCATGGTGTTCGTGACTTATAAATATAGCTTTTATTTTATCTACATACGGTTCTACTTTTTTAAAAGGAATTCCACAATCTAATAAAATGCCATTATCTAGCAATATTGCATTCCCCGAACTTCCAGAGGCAATTATTTTATACGTCATTTTTATCTACTTTAGTTAATCCCGAGTTTTGAAGATTTTTATCAAGACCTATCATAAATGCATCAAAAATTTCTTTACTAAATTTTGCTTTTGGCATGACTACAAATTCACCATATCGTTCTTTAATTAAAATAGTTCTTACATTTTCTAAAGTGCTTTGCGACAAATAATAGTGTATATTATCTTTAAATGTTTCTACATCAATTTCTATATAGCTGTGTTCTTCAATTTTTTTCTGTTCCATTATTTATTCTCCTTACCATTCTGATAAAACTTCGTTCAAGCCCAACTCTTTACATTTTACCGACACACAAGCCCCATAATGCCAGCCCGAACCGCTTGAACTGTCTGTTGTTAACTCTGCAATGTTTTTTTCTTCTCCGAAAAATACGACTTTACAAGTTTCACCCCATTCAGATTCGCTTTTTTCAATAGTAATATCAGTAATTATAGGATTTCTATTTAATTCTTCATTGCTGATAAACAGGTTTGTTTCTATAACATTACCTCCACAACAATCTCCCTCATAATCCATTATAGATAAAGTAAAAGTTTTATCCCCTTTTTTTAATTTAATTTCGCTACCATTAATTCCGACTAATTGAAACCCTATTAAATCTTTAATTTCCATTGTCTTACCCCTTTCGTAATATAAACCGTTCCCAAAAACTCGGCTTTGGTTTAGGTTTAGGTTTACGACCAGATAAATCATCCATATATTCTCTTAGCCATCTTTTATATTCTTCATCTGCCTCACGCAAAAATATTTTATAGTAACACCTCCAGCATAAAAGCTCTTTTTTCCCAGTATCATCGTCATACACAGGATATATTTCTCCATCAAATAGTTCATTACAGTTATCACATTCCATGATATATTATTCACCTCTATAAAATAACTTTTTGAAAAAGCTTTGTTTTGGTTTCTCAGCTATTTTTTCCAGTGCGTCCACTAATTTGTCCAGTGTCCGTTCCAATTTGTCCACTGTTACATTTAGCTTTTCCAGCTGTTGTAACTGCATGTTACACTCTTGGACACTTGTTGACACTTTGTCTAATACCGCAATATCTGTGGTTTTAGCCTCATCTGTTACCGCTGTTACCTCTTTTTTTGTATCTACATCGCTAAATAAAAAAATAGCATCTTCATTTATCTTAATTTTATGTCTCTCTTTAACTATGTAACCTTTTAAATCTTTTTCAAGCCGTCTGTACACTGTTTGTCGGCTTACATTTGCCTTTTTTGCAAAATCTGTTATTGTTACGTACTCACCCATTTTAATTCACCTATGTTCTCCTATAATGCCGTCTAACCCACGTTATTTTTCCGCTCCGACATCTTCGCTTATGCCTTTCTACTTTAACTCTCCGAGCATCTACTACTGGAGCAAGCAATAACAAACACAATATACCGCATATAATTTTTTTAAACTTCTTCATTTTTACCACCTTATCAAAATTTTTCTATTACTGCGCTTATAGTATTAAATAAAGTCTATGTATGTAGTCTATGTAATGTCTATACAACAATGTAGACACCCTCCCTACAATAATGTAGGGATACCTATGTTGAAACTTATCTTGATATATAATCCGACAAATTTGCTTTCTCGGCTTCCTCTAAATTTTTTATAAGTTGCTCGTTTGTAAAAATAGATATTTTTTGTATTTCTTTTGGAAATATATCAATAAACATCGTATTAGGAAATTTATTTATTGTTCTAAAAACTCTTTTTATAACGCCCAATCCTTCTAAATGTTTAACTGCACGAACAGCCTCTGGCTTACTTATACCAAATTTGTTAGATAGTTCATCATAGCTTTTTTGCAACATATCTGCCTTAAATTTTTGGCGGTATTCTATTACCTCGCCTGTATGTTCATTTCTTATAACAGTTGGCTTATACCAATAAATTATATCTGCAAGTATAATTATTGCAGTTAAATACGGCTTTCCAGTACCTCTTATGATATTTTTATACCATGGCTCTGGTATCATATTTCCAGACAAGTTCATCTGCCCTATTTCTAGAACTTTAGGATTAATTATAGCCATTATTTTTTACCACCTATTTGATTAAAATATCTCGTTTTGTGCTATAATATAGCTGGAGCTAAATATTCTGCCATAAGCCTCAACTCCGCTTATGGCAGACTTTTTTTATTTATAAATCCTCCAAATTGATTTTATTCGCTTGTTCTTTGACTTCGCCAGTTTCTTCATTAACGTCAACAACTTCAATTTCGGGTTCATTTACTGCTACATCTTGCACCGAAAATCCAGTATTTTTCGGTGTTTCAGGTTGCTCGTTTTTAATTTCATCTGCATCATATAATCCTTGAAGTTCTTCGGTAAACATCTCTCTTAATACCCTAACGCTTGCAACTTTAATTGACATCATTGCTGGCTTCGTAGCCCACATTGTGTTCGGTGTACCGTCTTTTTTGCGCTGAATAACCTCATCAAGCGATACCGATATGTAATACGGGCATTTTATATTTTTTCTGTATGCTTTAGCCCACGCTCCGACTAGCTTTTCTTCATTTAATAAAAAGCCGCCTTTGCGCTCTTCAACTGTTCCATCTTGTTTTTGTACGATAACACCATTTTCTAGTCCATCAAAATCAGGGTGCGACATTGCACGTCTAAAAATAACATCTTTCGAGGTAATTATTGTTGCTGGTTGATTGTCACTGTATTTCATAATATAACAATCTTTTGCGTACGGATTAAGGCGCATCTTTTTACATAGCGTTGTAAAAAACTTAAATTCTGGCAATGTTAATTTGCCGTTTCCACTAACAATATAATCCTGACATATTTTAGGTGACAATTTGACCGACTCTCCGTCAACATCAAACGTCACCATTAATTCTTTTGTTTCGCTCATAATTTACCACCTTATTAATCTTTATATATTCCTTGTCTATGTCCTATCTGTACAATATTAATTATTATTTTATTATCATCAATATCGGCTAATAGTCTATAACATCCTACTCTATAACGCCATAAACCTTTTTTATTACCTTTTAAAGCTTTGCCACTAAAATAAGGGTTATTACAACCATTCAACTTTTTACATAACCAATTCCATATCATTTTAGATTGTGTTTTATCAATTTTTGATAACTCTTTTTTTGCTTTTTTACTAACTACAACTTGGTATTTCAAAATTCCAGCTCCTCGGCTACTTCCTCTAGTGTATATGTTGTTTCATAATCTTCAGGATGCTCAAGCATATCTTTTTCCATTTCTTTTACAATTTGTTCATCTTGAAAATCTTCAATTTTTTCTTCAATTAAATTTCTAATATACTCCCCTACCGAAATACCATTAAAACTTGCAAATTGAGTCGCATATTTATATTCATTATCTGGTATCCTTACTGACATTACCGCCATAATATCACCCCCACTATTATATTATAACAAAAATGTTTACAATTGTAAACATTTTAAATCAGCTTGTGTTCAATTAAATATTGCTTGAGTTCTCTTAACTGTGATTTTGTTCCATGTACTTTAAATTCCATTTCATACACTTCGTTGTCCTCTGTTACACTCGGAGCGGACAAATTTTCGTCCGATGTTACATTTTGTTTTGTTTTTAATTCTTCAATCTCTCGAGTACGTTTTTCGTGGTCTAGAATAGCCCTATTTACATCAAAATCTTTTTTATAATCTAATAATAGCTCAAGCCGTGTTTGCTCGTCTTTTGCTGTATTTATTACCGCCAAATCTTGCTTTACTTTATCAATCCAGCTTTTTATTTTTTCTCTGTAACTTTTGTCACTGCCAGACAGATTGATTTTAATTGGAACATCTTCGAATGTAACATCTTTTACACTTTCGGCTTTACAATATTCAATAAAATATTCATTTAAATTATCTCGCCGCTCTTTTTTAATATCGTACTCAATTTCCTCAATTTTCTCTTTAAAAAACTTGTCCGCCTTTTTGTATTTATCACTTATTTTTTCTTTATAAATTTTTTCAAAATCTAAATATGGTTGCATTATTTCGTTTTTTACATTTTTCCGAGCACTTTCAAGCTCAGCCAAATCTTTGTTTAGCTCAGCCCTTATCTTTTTTGTTTCTGCCAATATTCGTTCGCTGTTTTCTGGGATTAACTTTACAGCCTCATTTATTTTTGTATCAATCTCGACCGACATCTTATCTAGCATTTGCTCAATTATTGGCAACTGTTTTATTACTATTAATTCACTTATTTTGTTCATTGATATTCCCCCCATTACTTTGAAAACGCCACGCTTCGGCATCAGATAAATTTAATTTTTTTTGCGCTAATTTCCAAAAATCTAAACCGCCATTCACTCGCCCAACAAGTATATTACTAACCTGTTGACGAGTGTACCCAATATCATCACAAAAATCAGTGATATTCCTATATTTATCTAATATTTTCATTCTAAATTCATTTCGTTTCAATTGTTTTCCCCCATAACATCTAACTTTACATTTGCACTATTTACGCATTCTTCACAATAATATTTACCATCTAAAAAATAACACATATCATCTTCATACAATTCAGTTTTACATATTGGACACTGTTCAACCACATCTCTTGTGGTAGGTATTTCATCACCAATATACTCACCACATTTTGAACATACTGTTTGATATTCGCCGTAGCCGAACGGTGTTTCCTTATGGTTACAGCTCCTACACATTATAAAATTACCACCCTTTTATTATTTTTCTTACATATCGGACTCTAGTGTTATATGAAAATCACTAATACAATTTTCACAATAAAATCTCTTATCTATATAATAACAATCACTCCCCTCGACTAAATCACACCCGCATACATCACAATTTGCTACTATTTCTAAATTCGCACCCTCATATTCTTCACGGCGGTTTTCCCAATAAGCGTCTTCGTTAAATTCCATGTTTTTAAATCCTTTCAATTTTTATTGCTGTTATTTTTCTTCTATATATTTTTATAGTTTCTGTTCCTCTAACTCTACAACCTAATTTAACTAATTTTTCTGTTATTATTTCTACATTTTCTCTTGGCCCTGAAATGGTAAATTTTTTAATTCCAAATCTTTTTATATGTTCAAATATATCAATAGCGTAATGGTCGAAATAATCATTCACGTCATGATAATCTAACCCACAAAAAGTATCAAAATTTATTAATTTTAAATTATTGTCACGGCTTTGTTGATAATTGTCCCAAAAGAATAGAGAAATATTATTTTTGACTAATAGTTTTTCTTTTATCTCCTTATAATATCTAATAATATTAATAGATGGCATATCTTTTCTTAATTCATCTATTGTTGATAGTTTTTGATAAATACTGTTTAAAAGTTTCTTTTTCATATTTTTGCCACCTTCATTTCGACGTTTTTATAAACTAAATCATTTAAATACTGTTTTGTTATTACTCGAATATCGCCGTTTTCTTTTTGCTCATAATTATTTTGTAATTCTTCGCTTATGTCACCATATTCAGCATCTTCAATCGCATTAAATACATCTATCGGGTTTAAATATACTTTTTCAGACTCAAACTTTACAACTTCATCTTTTTTAATTAACTTTTCCCCGTATTTACCAAATAAATCAAATTTAATTTTGTACGTTGCCATATTATTTTATCTCCTTAGTATCTTTATAATATTCTTTATATAAATTTTCTAAATACTTCACTTCTTCTTCTATGAGGTCGTATATCATGTAATATATATCATCAAAACTACATCCCTGATATTTCCCGACCATATAACTCAACACGTGGATTTTGTGCGCCCATAAATCTTCGACTTTTAGTTTTTTTAATTCATCTAAAGTCTTAGACCTGTAACAACCTGTTTCTTCTATAAATTTTTTGATTTCTGATTTTATAGTATTCATGCTCAATTTCTCCTTGATATTAATTTTTTCTTCTATATTTATATTATAACACATTGTTTACATTTTGTAAAGCGTTTTATTTACATTTTATAACTATTTATTTACAAATAATAACTCGACAAATTTTGCAAATAATAATCTTGGGAGGTGATATATATGTTTAATCCGAATAACGATTATAAAAATCCTAATCAGCCACAGCCCGAGCCTAAAAAAGAAAAAGAAAATAATTCAAAAGCCACTAATTCTTCCGAACAAAACAAGCACCGAGTTTAACTCGGTGCCTTTATTATTTATTATTTATTATTTAATTTTTCAATTTTTAATAGTGCAGTTTCCCTATTCCCTCCAAACCTAGACTTATTATTACTTACTATCGCATACCCAGCTGGGGCAGTTACCGCCCCGACTACTTCTGACCAACCTTTCGGCAATTTATTTATTTCAGGCAACGAGCTCAGCAAAGAGTTACTTCTTTTTTTGCTTTTATTCGTCTCATAACCTTCTCTGCGTTGAGGGGTGCTCAGTTTTGCCCCCCCAAGCGTCTTATATGTTTTATTTCCAAATTTAATACCACTACTTCCTCCACCTAATTTACTACTACCTTTACCCATATTTATCCCTCCTACAAAGCATCTAAAAGTTTCAATACAAAGCATCTAAAAGTTTCAAAACACGTATATCTTGTTTTGTAAGCTTGACTCCAGACTTTACCACAAAAGATTTTAACTCAGATGCGTTTTTAAACGATTTTGGCTGCTCTCTGTTGTTGTTTTTATTCTTACCTAATTTACTACTACCTTTACCCATTTTTATTCCACCTTTCTCGCATTTCTGCGTAATAACTCGGTACATTTATAATATTATCTCCCTCTATACCATCTATTATATCACCATATAATATAACCGTTTTCGGGTTTAATCTTTTAATCATTTCATTATATCCATCTATAAATAACGTACTGTTTTTACCATTCCAATCAGGGTCTCGCTTTACCCCAACAGTTGATACTGCTACTGTGCTGTTTTTTGGAATTCCATCAAAACAAAATTCAAATGTTTCTTTATCTCCCCATACTACATCAGGAATAATATCTATTCCTAAACTTTGCCAATACGCACCGCACCATTGCCGTCTATAACATGACAATATTTGCAACGCTTTGGGAAAATCCGTATACAAACTAAAATCAGGGCTGACTACTGCTTTAAATTTTTTGAGTCTATCTACATATTTATTTGGTTCTCTCCATGCACTCATAAATCTATAATCATCATAATAAAAATGTACTATATAATTCTCGGGGTCTTCACAACACATCCAATCCATAAATCTAAGCATTTTATCTCCGCTGGTCTGTGTAGCTTCAATCTCTGGAAATCCATATTTGTTATTACTTTCAAATTGCATTATTTCTTGATTTTCAAATACATTGTGTTGGCAACTCGGCGCTAATATCTGTTCCTCTTCATTGTTTTCATAATCACTAAACCCATTTGCTTCGTTTTCATCAATACCCCAGTCAATATCTAAATCCCCAAAATCAAGGCCCGAGAGTTCATCTTCAAGCAATTCAAAATCCCATTCTGCGAATTCAGCAGTTTTGTTATCTAATAGCCTATATTTTTTCTTTTGCTCTTCAGTTAACCCCTCTTTTATAATGCACTCGGCCTCTTTATAACCGAGTTTTTTCAGGGCTTTGTACCTTGTATGGCCCGCCAAAATAACGTTATTTTCATCCAATATAATTGGCGCAATATATTCGCATTGCTCAATGCTTTTAATTACATACTCGACTGCATCATCGTTTTTCCTTGCGTTTTTCTCATATGGCTTTATTTTAGATAACTCTATTTTTTTCAGTTCCATTCTTATACCTCTTTATCATGTTCAGCGTTCGCAAACATTAAAAACTTTTCGTATTGCAAATCATCAAGATTAATTTTAGCTTTGATATATCTTGAATACTCGGCGGGATATTTTTCACGCAACTTTGTTTCCGCAATATGTCCAGAAACAGAATATGGGTGTGTTACATAGGTTAAAAATAAGGTTCTATCTCTTGAAGATAATTCTTTTTTTGCAACTTTTAATGCTATCTCAGCTAAATAAATACGCTGATTAATATCTCTTGTGTCCATAGCAGTGACGCTACCAATAAATAACATCACAATTATAACAACCAACGCAATTATAAAACCTAAAAATTGTATTTCTTTTTTCAAAGAATTTCCCCCCTTATTTAATGCGGAGTTTTTGACCTACATAAATTAAATTTGGATTTTCCAGCCCGTTGAGTTTTACTATATCTTGCACCATAACGCCATTCCGTTTTGCAATATACGTAACTGTATCGCCGTTTTTAACTGTATAATATACCGCTTGATTATTAGACGGTGGGATAGATAAAACTTGCCCCTCATATATTTTATTTATATCTTTAATACCGTTGAGTTTGGCGATAATATTGATATCTACATTATATTTACTCGCTATTTTAGAAAGAGTATCTCCACGCTTAACCATGTAAATCATATTATTTTCACGTTTTGGCGCTTCGTATTGAGTATTATTTGCACTTTTAAAACCATTTAAGCCTCGCTCTTTCATTATTGCTGGATAATCTCTATATGATATATCAATATCTACATTGCCATTTATTCCGCTAATTCTGCCTGTTTCTGATTTTTGCCAAATACCGCACGGAACACTCGGTTCATCTTTATTCCACTGTGCAAGCCATAAATCATAACGCACTATCTCATCCCGATATAGATAGTTATTAAGCCAGTTCAAATTGCAATAAACCATAGCATAATATCCTGCTTTTTCTATTTCTTCGCAAAAAGCTTTTACAATCTCAGTTCTCTGGCGTGTATTTAATTTTAGTTGCTCTTTATCTTCAATATCAAAACAAATAGGATACTCAAATTGCATTCCTTTTATATTTTCTAAACAGAACTCGGCTTCAAGTCTTGCGTCGGAAATGCTATCAGCATAGCTATAATGATAACATCCGACCGCTATACCAACATTTTTTGCGCCCTCATAATTCGCTCTAAATTGTTTATCAACTTGACTCGGAGATTTTTTGCCCCAGCCCTCTCTAATTATTGCAAATTCTGTTCCCTCATCTTTGACTTTTTTCCAATTAATCGTGCCTTGCCATTTACTTACGTCAATACCATTCGCCATTAATAAAACCTCCTCCTATTTGTAAACATATATAATCTAACCCAATATGAAAATATTGACACACCATACCATAACCATATCCAAATCGCCTGACCTTGCGACATATCAAAATATCGAATAAAAAAACCAGTTATAAAAAACATTAATAACTCAACCATTTCTTTCACCTCCATAAAAAAATCTGCAGCATGGGACTTTGTGACGCTCCCACATATCAATTATTTCTTTAGTATCATCAAAAGCCAAATCAATATTTCTAAATCCGAGTTCCGCTCCAACTTGCTCTTTAAAAATATAATCTTGGGCAAAATTATTTTTTGGTCGCATAGTTAAATCAATATTGTTTTTATTTAGTTTTAATTGCTCAGACAAC
>JAEEGL015081550.1_pt1 | contig 32238 bp, 38 predicted proteins | sample 9134231 | NCBI WGS metagenome assembly JAEEGL01 (sample SAMN16246548, study PRJNA631951) | gut metagenome | biome: gut microbiome; feature: rumen; material: fiber-attached | host: Bos | place: Iran: Karaj | collected 2018-10 | reverse complement strand
GATTGCTTTAACAATAGATATTGAATTACAAATGGCAATAGAAAATGAACTAGATAATGTTATTAGTAAATATAATGCAGATAATGCGTTAATTATTGTCCAAGATCCAAATAGTGGTGAAATACTTGCAATGGCATCCCGTCCAACTTTTAATTCTAATAATTATAAAATATATGATAGTGAAATAATAAATCGAAATCTTCCGATTTGGATGACTTATGAACCAGGTTCTACATTTAAAATAATAACATTAGCATCAGCCTTAAATGAAAATAAAGTTAATTTATTTACTGATCATTTTTATGATCCAGGATATATAAAGGTTGCATCATCTACACTTCATTGTTGGAAACATTCTGGTCATGGTAGTGAAACATACTTACAAGTTGTAGAAAATTCTTGTAATCCAGGTTTTGTTAGTATGGGCATGATGTTAGGTAAAGATACTTTAATGGAATACATAGATAAATTTGGATTTGGTACTAAAACGGGAATAGATTTAAATGGAGAAGGATCAGGTATCCTTTTTAAAAAAGATAAAATGGGGCCTGTAGAGACCGCTACAACAGCATTTGGGCAAGGAATAAGTGTTACACCCATACAACAAATTACAGCTGTATCTGCAGCTATAAATGGGGGAATATTATATCAACCATATATTGTTAAAAGTATTATTAATAATGAAACAAAAACTACTATTAAAACTAATGAGAAACTTATTAAAAGAACAGTTATATCAAAAGATACATCTGCTTTAGTTAGATATGCTTTAGAAAGTGTTGTAGCTAATGGAACTGGCCATAATGCTTATATAGAAAACTATCGGGTTGGTGGTAAAACTGGTACTGCTCAAAAGGTATATCAAGGTCATTATATGGAAGGTAATTATATATTATCGTTTATTGGTTTTATGCCTGCGGATAATCCTCAAATAGTAGTTTATGTAGCAGTAGATAATCCTAAAGGTGTAACTCAGTATGGAGGAACAGTATCTGCTCCAATAGCTAAAAATATTATGAAATCAGCCATTGACATCCTCGAAATTAAACCATCTCTAAAAGGAATGCCTAAAGAATATACTTGGTTAGATGAAAAATATGTGCAAATGCCCGATGTAGTAAATAAAGATATAAAGGATGCTAAAAAATTACTTAAGGGGTTTAAAATTGAATATACTGGTTCTGGTAATAAAGTAATTCATCAATCCCCCGATAAAGATATGTATATAAAAGAAAATGGAACGGTTTTACTACTTCTTGGTGAATAAGATGATGATATTTGTTTTTTCTTTATTATTAACATATTTAGTATCTTTAATTATATTTCCGTTACTTAAAAAGTTTAATTGCAGACAAAGTGTATCTAGAAGTTTAGAAAGACATTTATTAAAAGAGGGAACTCCCACGATGGGTGGATTTATTTTTATAATTCCATTTATTATTCTATCAATTATTTATAAGATAAATATTCTTTTGATAATTCCTTCATTATTTTATGCAACTTTGGGTTTTATCGATGATTTTATTAAAATAAAATATAGTAATAATAAAGGTTTATCTATTATTCAAAAGTTTTTATTAGAACTATTTATAGCAGTATTATTTTATTATTTATATTTAATAAGTGGTAATTCAAATGAACTATGTCTATTTAGTAATTGTTTTGATATAAGTTTTATATATGGAATATGGGTATTAATCATGTTAGTTAGTTTTACAAATGCAGTTAATATAACGGATGGGCTAGATGGACTATGCTCGGGTCTTTCAATTATATTATTATTAGGCTTATTATTAATTAATAAAATTAATAATATATCATTAAGTATATTAATTGTTATAGCAAGTTTATTAGTGTTTTTGCTATATAATAAGTATCCTGCGAAGGTGTTTATGGGAGACTTAGGATCACTATTCTTAGGATCTTTTATTGTTTGTATATCTTTTTTAATAAAAAAAGAATATTTACTCATTATTATGGGAAGTGTTTTTATAGTTGAAATATTCTCCAGTTTTATTCAAGTAATTAGCATTAGATTATTTAATAAAAAAGTATTTAAAAAAGCACCATTACATCATCATTTTGAAGAATATAATATTTCTGAAAAGAAGGTTGTTTTATATTTCTATGTATTTGGTATTTTAGTAATGGTGATTGGTCTTTTAATAGAAAAATTAATTACATAAAAAAACTCTTTAATATAAAGAGTTTTTATTTGCTTAATAACCAAGTATATAGTTCATTAGTTGTGTATGTCATTTGTGTTACAGCATGTCCAGCATTTGGTATTGTTTTAAATAAAGCATTACCTCCAGCTTGATTAATTAAAGCAACATTCTTTTTCATACCACCAATAAATTTTGATTCATAACTACCAGCCATAGCATAAATAGGTGTATTTTTGAAATTACTTGGTGTAATATTATAAGTTCCACTTACAGTAACTGCTGCTCTAAAGGTATTTGGGTATTTATTAACTAAAGACCAAACAGCAACACCACCAGCAGAGAACCCAGTAATATAAATTCTATTTATATCTACATGATAATTATCAATTATTTCTGGTAATAAAATCATTAATTTATTTAATGCAGAATCAGTACACCAAAGCGTACGGCTTGGTGATGCAGGGGCTAAAAAGACAAAGTCCTCTAAGCCTTCTAATGTACCATCAGTAATTGCTTTAACTGGCTTTAATTCTTTTACTTTACCCATATTACCAGTTTCGCTTTTTCCATGAAGGAAAATAACCAATGGTAATGATTCTTTTGAAGTATCTGAAACATGTAAATAATAGTTTAATCCAGATGTTTTATCATAAGAAGTAAGTTCTAGTTCATTTTTCTTATCATCGACTAAATAATAGTTTTTTACTAATTGTTGTACATTAAGATCTTTATCTTTATTATTAGTAAGTGAATTAATTAAATTCTCATTATATAATTCAGTAAGTTCTTCGATTGAATAATCCAAATCATTTTTATTTGTCTTGATTGGACTAGTTAATTCAATTGTAACTACATCAAATTTCTTATCTGAATTAGATGCAATAATTAAAATAAAGAATAATATTACAATAGTAAAAACTTTCTTTAATGAACGCAATTTATTTTGTTTAACAGAACTTTTTGCTTTAATAGCAATGAATAAAGCAATCATAGAAATTAAACCAAATATAATTGGTAATATAATAATCAAATATCGATATATTTCATCTTTTTCAACAAATACATCTAATATTTGTGGATTTACATCTAAACCTAAAAACATATAATCTCCTCGGTCGACGGGTGTTATTATATCAAAAACCATTAAAAAATGCAAGTTTTGAGACTTTTTTGCCCATTTTTAGGGCTTTTAAATCCTTATTTTACATATATTTATTAGTATGAATAAAGAATCTAAATATTTAGTAATTTGTACCTTTATATTAACTATAATTGGCTTATTTATGATATATTCTGCAAGCAGTATTTGGGCTAGTTATAAATATGGTGATTCATTTCATTATACTAAGTTGCAATTAATATATCTATTTATTAGTTATATTGCTTTATATATAACTTCAAGAATAGATTATAAGTTATGGAAAAATAAAAGTAACTTAATATTAGTAATATGTTTAATTCTTTTAATAATTGTTTTAATACCCGGAATAGGGACTTTAAAGAATGGTTCTAGAAGCTGGTTATCACTTGGACCAGTAAATATGCAACCAAGTGAATTTGCCAAAATAGGATTAATTATTTTTTTATCTAAATACTTATCAAATAATCAAAATAATATGAACTATATTATTAAAGGGGTACTACCAATCCTTCTAGTAATTCTATTTGTATTATCATTTATTATGCTTGAACCGGATTTTGGGAGTGCATTTGTTATTGCTCTAACATTAATTATTATTATTTTTTCAAGTGGTCTAAAACTCTCTTTTTTTACAATTGGTGGTTTGCTAGGCCTTTTAGGTATTATATTATTAATTATTATTGCACCATATCGATTGCAAAGAATCGTTGCTTTTTTAAATCCTTGGTCTGATCCTTTAGGAGCTGGGTATCAAATTATTCAATCTTTATATGCTATTGGTCCTGCGGGTATTATGGGGTTAGGATATGGTAATTCGATTCAAAAACAATTTTATTTGCCAGAACCGCAAAATGATTTTATTTTTTCTATTATAGCTGAAGAACTAGGAATAGTAGGTGTAATTATAGTAATTGGCTTATTTTTAGTAATGTGTTACTTAATGTTTAAAATTTCTATGAAACAGTCGGATTTGTTTGCTAAGTATCTATCTTTTGGTTTAGGCATTCAAATAATACTTCAGACACTTCTTAATATGAGTGTAGTAGTGGGCTTAATACCCGTTACTGGGTAAGTCCTACTATGTAACTGATAACGACAATTAAAATAAGCCTTTATTTTAAAAGGATTTGGGGAATTGATGAAAAATAAAGTTATACTAAAAATTGATAAATTTAATAAAAAATACAAAAAAACATAAAATTTTGCAGATAAAAATAAAGGGTAATTTTACCATTACTGCAAAAAAGTTTATTTGAGCAATACCAAAGATACCTCACATATTTTTGGAGGAAAAAGTGTTAAGAAAAAATAATGTTGGAAGCGTTTTTGGTATTGCCCAAAGAACTAGTTACGAATATATGAAATTATTAAATCAAAAAACTAATGGAAACTTTAAAACACTAGTTATAGATGATAAAGATGGTCTTCATTCTATACCATTTGCTAATTATGGATCTAAGGTTGTTATGTATGAACCAAATGAGATTTATATAAATGGTGGAATTATTGATGATACAAAAATAACACCTATTACAAATCGAAAATACTATAAAGACTATATATCTAAAATTGAGATTAGAAATCAAAATTTTTATGAATCAAAAGTTGAAGAAAAATACGATTTTGTATATTGTTATCGTTCTTTACATGAAAGTCACAATAAAAAAATACCTATGAAAAGAAAAATCCGAAAATTATTATCATCTGTTAAGGATAATGGTTATATCTATATTTTTTATCATTTAGCTAAAAATGAAAATGATATTAGTAATTTTCCTAGAAATCAGTATCTTAGAAAAGGGGAAATGGTGAATTACTTTGACTCGAGATTATGGGATATTATAACTATTATTGAAAATGACCATTGCACAAATCATAAAGGGCATATTTTTCACAAAAAAAATCATAAACATCGTGTTGGTCATATTTTTGCAAAAAAGAAAAATAATAGATTAGTTCATAAATATTATTATGAAATATTAAACATTGAATTTTAATAATTACATTATTTACATAAAAAAAGATGGTTTTATCCATCTTTTTTATAATAAACCTAAACTAGATATTGCATTATTAATTTTATTTAATTCTAATCCAATGACGTCAATACGTGATTTATTAATCAATTCTTTTGGTATTTCGTTATTGTAGTTTAGCTTAACTAATATTATTCTTTTATTTAATTCTAATGCTTTTTTACATTCCCAGTTTTGCCAATTAACGCAACCAATTTCATATTGATCTTTATGTGGTAAATTTATATAATCTCCACTTATCACAAGCAATATATCTGATTCGTTAATTTTCGATGTTAATCCTGCTTTAATTCGACCAATATCAAATGAATCAATTTCGTTTGGAGTTTTGTCAATTATATCGAAATCGATATGTTTGTTTTCATTCCATAATCTAATAGCATTACGTGAATATTTATCATTTTCATAATCAAAACTAATGCATATTTTTGGCCTTGCCATTTTTCTTCCCTCCCTTCCATAAGCGGTAATTAAAAATAAGATATGATATATTTATAATTGTTAAGAATAGTGTTGCTAAAATTGATATTACTAGAAATGGTAAACTTAATTTATTAATAAAGTTACAAACAACTTTAGTAACAATACATATGATATTAATAATTGGAAATGCATATTTATAAAACCAATATGAAATAGTTAAAAAAAATGGATATGGATCTAAATAATTTCTCCCTTCTCTATAAATAGGCAATTTATACTTTTTTTCTAATTCATTTTCAATTTGATGAATATATTTATAATTCTTTTCAATATTAACATTAATTTGATAATATCTTATAGTTAAATACATAATAATAAACCAATTAAATGATTCTAGTACTTTTAATTCGAAGTTAATATTAATTCCTAATGTTCCAAAAGATAACTCCTGTATATTTTGATAGATATTATTAGGATAAACAATCATCAATATTAATAGTAAAATACAGAAACATAAATATATGAACAATTTATTTCGTATTTTTTGATATTCCTTTTGTAAACAAAAGGTATCTTTATAATGGTCATATACAATATCGGATTTGGTCATAACATTGCTCCTCATAGTTTTTTATTATATCATTATATTTTATAAAGTATAGGTTATTTGATATAAAGTTGACAAATAATAATCTTTAAACAATTATTTTATGTTTATGATATAATAATCCAATAATCCAAATATTATGTTATTTTGAGGTGCATTTATGAAAGTAGTATATGATAATGAGAAACCAAAAAGAAATATTGTAGATTACCTAAAAAGTATAAAAGTTACTTCCACCAATAAACATGAAGAAATTAAATATAATAAATATTTAGCTAGTGTTGTAATGATTACTATCGAATCAACAACTAACAATAAAAGCAATGAAGAATATGAAGTATTTGTTTTATTTCAAAATATAGATAATCAAGAGATAGTAGGAAAAGAATTTGTTGCTAGTTTTAAGGATAATAATTCTGCAAATAATTATTATAATGAGATTAAAAATAAAGTGGAATCCTTAACCGATAAAGATATAGAGAAACTAATTTTATAAAATAAATTAAAATAAATTAAAATAAATTTTTTTACATCGTAATAATGTTGACATAGATAAGTCAAATGGTAAAATATAGTAAAATCGATTAAATATCTCAAAAAGAGAGAAACAATCGATTTTTTAAAATAAATATATTGACATTCAAAAAATATGAGTTTAGAATAGGAGCCAATATTATTTTAAAAAATGCAGTCGCTATGCTTATGCTAATTTATTGATTATTCATTGAGGGTGATGGGGTTATGAGTATTCGTAAGTTATGGCAATACTTTTACAACTTAGGTGTGATAAAACGAAGTTCTTTTATTGACTTTAAAAGGAACTTATATAGGGATGTTTGCCCCCTTTATAAGTTCCTTTTTTTGTTGGCTATTGTTGAAAGGGAGGTTATATATGGATAACATTAGTTATGAAAATGATGATCTGTTTGATAATGAATTGTTATCAAAAATTGATCTGGCTGATTATGATATAGACAGATCATATTATCGTGTGTGCAAATTTATGAAAAGGTATCGAAGGCTTAAAAGTAAAAACTATGCTGATATTCCTATTAAAATAACTACGAAATATAAATATATTTATGTAGACGAAGGATCAAAAGGGTCAAATGATTATAGTGTAATTGATAAATATATTGATGAAGATACAGAATATAAAAGGTTATCAAAACAAATATGCCTAATAACTGAAACATTTAGCCAAGAAGAATTAGTTTATTATACAATATGCTTATATCAACAAAAATCTGAGACTAGAGCATTTAAAGAAATAGGTTGTTCTAATTATGGATTAATACCAATTAAGAATAGTTGCATTATTAAGTTTGCTTGTGCACTTGATATTGAAGTATATAAAGATGATGGATTTAATAACGAAGAAGAGGAAGAAGATTATCAAAATTTTATGGAGCTAATTAAAATGTGAGACATCACATTTTTTATTTTTAAAGGAGGTGGTTTTATGATTGTAATTAAAAAGTGTGGCTTTTTATAATGTATTAGATAGTGGGGGAAAATGGTAGTATTATTAATTTTATTTATGGCACTAATTTTATTATTAGTGCTTTTCATTTGCTGTTCATTAATTGTATCTAGCGAATGTTCTAAAGAGGAGGAAAGAAGAGAAATTGAAAAAAACAATTAATATTATAGTTATATTTATGATGTGTTTTATATTTAATAATTATGTTGTTAATGCTTCTACATTAAAGTATGATTTTTCAAATTATTACTATGAAAGAAGTGATAATGGAGAACATTACACATCATGGAAATTACAAAATTATTATGTAGATGGTCAAGTTGCATTTTGTATTGGACCTGGTATTCCAGAAGGTAATCCAATGTATGAAAGCACTTGGGAAGAAACTGGATTGCCAGATGATATAAAACAAAAGATTTTGTTAATTGCATATTATGGTTATCAATATGAAGGACATCAAACTCAAAAATTCAGAGCTGCAACACAGGCTTTATTATGGGAAACAATACTAGGTGGAAACACTAAAGTTACTTATAGTACAAAAAGATATGGAGCAGGTACAAGTTACTCTGTTGATGAAGAAAAAAGCATTATTCTAGATTTAATTAGTAGGCATTTTTTAAAACCAAGTTTTGATGGTTCCAATATTACAATTCAAAATGGAACAACTGTTGTGTTGGAAGATACTAATAATGTATTGAACAATTACAAATTATCTTCATCAGAAAAAGTGAATATATCTATTGAAGACAATAAGATAATTATTACTCCAACAGATATAGGCGAAATAGATGTTAAGTTTGTCAAAAAACAAGATTATGACAAGTCATATTCTATTTTCGTTGGCGATGGAATACAAAATATGATTAGTGGTGGTAATGTTGAACCAGTTTATTCTTCATTAAAAATAAAAAGTGTTGGTGGCAAACTTGAAATAAATAAGAAAGGTGAAGAAATAAAACTAACAGATTCAGGATTTGTATATAATAAAATTAATCTTAAAGGTGTAAAAATTGGACTATATGCAAACGAAGAGATAAAAGATGGAAAAGGAATTATCAAATATAATAAGGATGATTTAATAAAAGAATTGCTAACTGATTCAAATGGTTATGCGTATATTGATAATCTGTATTTTGATAATTATTACATTAAAGAAATTTCCACAGTTGATAATCATTTATTAGATGAAGAAAGATATTATTTTGAATTGAGGGATAATGATAATGAATTTTCTGTTGTATATCAAATTAATCTAGATAACTATTTGCCAAAAGGAGAACTTATTTTTACTAAAGTTGATTATGCCACTAAAGATAGATTACCAAATGCATTAATTGAAATATATACTGAATTTGATGAATTAGTTTATTCAAACATAACCAATGATAATGGCGAAATAAATATAAAATATTTACCGTTAGGGAAATATTACATAGTTGAAAAAGAAGCACCTGAAAATTATATTTTAGATGAAGAAAAATATTATTTTGAAATAACTGAAAATGAACAAGTAATTAATTATACAATGACAAATGAAGTATATGAAATACCAGATACTTTATTAAATGAAACCAATTTGAATCTAATAAAAGGAATTGTTTTAATAATTACTGGCGTAGGAGTGGTGCTTTATTATGTTAAAAAGAAATAAAGTATTACTTTGCATACTAATACTTGGTTTGATTTGTGGTTTAACTTTTTTACTATTAAAAAAGATTTTCATTAATAAAGAAACATCTGATCAAAAAATAATTGAATTATTAGACACTAATAACGATGCTATTGATGATAATGAAAAAAAAGAAAAGAAAAGTGTTAGTCAAAAGAAAAACTATAATTATATTTCTGTGTTAGAAATACCTTCCATTGGATTAAAGAAGGGTTTAGTGGATAAAAATAGCAAATATAATAATGTTAAATATAATATTCAAATAATTAAAAATTCAACAATGCCAGATAAAGAAAAAGGTAATTTTGTTTTGGCTGGTCATAATGGCAATAGTTCAGTATCTTTTTTTAAAAACTTAGATAAGCTTAGCATTCATGATGTTATATATGTATATTACAAAGATTATAAATACACATATATATTAAATAAAATATATGAAACTCAAAAAGATGGTCAAATCGAAATATATAGAGATTATGATAAAACCACAATTACATTAATTACATGTAAGACTAATACCAAAGATAAACAAGTTGTATATATTGGTTATTTAAAAGATAAACAATTATATTGAAAGGGGGGTGATATTATAGTTAATAAAATAGAAATAATTGGTAAAGTATCTAGTGCATCTGATATTAAAAAGGACATAAACGATAATGAGTTTATGTTTTTTGATTTGGTACAATATTCTAATAAAAAAGAATCGTTTTTTTATAAAGTGAGAATGGATAAGAAGTTAATTGATAATTACAAAGAACTTGTTTTAAAAGGTAATAATTTATATGTTTCTGGTCAACTTCGTATGTATAAGAAAAAGAATAATTTGATTTATTATATTTATCCTAAAATCATAAAACTATTTGAGAATGAACAAACAATTGGAAAAGACGTAGATGGAGTAGATACTTGGAATGGAAAAAGATGCGAGGCAATTCCTGCTAGTGAAGAAGAAATAAAAGATATTGAAGAATTACTACATAATTATTAAAAAATACTTTTCTCTGAATGAGGATATATACTCTATCAATCGTAGAATATAGGTCTATTAAAAAGAGATTTACATTTTAATCGTTTAATTAATATAATTTGACCAAAGGAAGTTGATTGTCATGGATTACTTAACCATTGGTTTGTTAATAAAGAAAAGAAGATTATTAAACAATATGACACAAGAACAATTAGCTGTCTTAATTCCTATTGGGCGAACTGCCATTAGCAAATGGGAAAGAGGTATAACTATTCCAGATTTAACTATAGTGATGAGGTTGTGTGAGATTTTTAAAATATCTTTAAATGAATTATTGGAAATTAGACAATAAATAATGTGCTTAAAAAGCCCTTTGCTTTTATAAAAGTTTATGTTAATAATGAATTAGGAATGCATTTCTAGGAAAAGAAAGGGAAGATATGAAAAAAGTTAAAATAATTTTTTTATTAATTTTAGCATTTATAACTGTTACAACAGTTGAAGCAAAAAGACTTGATGAATATTACGAGAGCAATTATAATTTGGTGATGATTGCTGATGAATTACAGCAGTTTATTAGGGAACAATATAATATTAAAGATGCATTTAAAGATTATTATCCAGATTTTTATGGTGGAATGTACATAAATGATAAAGGTGATAGAATAGTAATTCAAATTGTTAAGGATAATATTCCAAAAAAATCAAATGATGAATTTCAAATTTATAATAAATTGATCAATTATAATGATTTTATTGAAATTGAATACGTTACTAATACATTTAATGAAATAAACGATATAAATAATAAAGTGTCAGATTATATAACTAGCAAAATGAAACATGATAGTATAATTGGTTGTTATATTGATATAACAACTAATAAGGTTGTTATCGAAATGATAGATTTAGATGAAAGCCATATAATAGCATTACAAAAAGATATTAATAGATTTGGGGTTGATATTGTAGATGATATTATACAATACATAAAAGCAGAAAAACCAACAACTTATCAAGATATAAAATCTGGCGGTTATATAAGAGGAAAACAAGTTGGAACCTATACTTACGAAAGCTGTTCAATGGGATTCAGAACAAAATACTCTGGTCAGTTTGGCTATGTTACAGCTGGTCATTGTATAAATGGGGCTACGAATATTCAATCTGGAACAGTTTTACTTGCACAGTTTGCTAATAATCAAAACTACGATTATGGATTTGTAGCTACATATAGCAACTATTCACCTGTTAATGAACTAATTCATCCTAATAATGGAGTTGAAACGTTGGCTGTAGTAAATTATTGCCCAATTATTACACAAAATATGGCAGTTGCAAAATCGGGAAATGTAACGGAATATACATCTGGAAAAGTAACAGGTTTAAATCAAACTGCAACTTACGATGTGAATGGAGTTGATATAGTCATAAAAGGCCTTGTTAAAACCAACTTAAAGGCACAAGGTGGCGATAGTGGAGCACCAGTTTTTGTTCCTAGAACTGATACTAATGGTGGACCGATTCCATTGGGAGTTATTAGCGGAGGATTTCAAGGAATACTAGGCATTGGAAGAAGAACTTATTTTACGGACATTAGCAATATGCCTTCAGTTTTATTAACAAATAGATATTAGTGATAAACTATGGTATAATGATAGTATTGAAAGGCTGGTTGTAAATGAAATTTACAAAGAAAATAGTACTTATTATTTCTGTTATTGTTTTAATAATTATTATAGATTCAATACAAGCAAAAGTATTTAATAATTGCCCATTATTTCATATTAGAGTATATTATAATAATACTAGTAATACAGAATTCGTTGATTATGGTATACTTGTTTATCATTATAAATATAAAAATGGAAAAAGTAGAACTATATTTGGTTGGGAATGTATACTTTATTAAAAAGAGAAAAAATCAATAATGGTTTTTCTTTTTTTGTTGTTTAAGTTTTTACAAAATATTAGATTATTTAATAGAATGACAGTAAATGTGTGGTATAATATAAGAATAATAGATTATAATTTTTTGCAGTTTGATTAAATAATAAATAGATTTGTGCTTAAAAAGCCCTTTGTTTTTATAAAAGTTTATGTTAATAATGAATTAGAAATGCATTTCTAAAAAAGAAAGGAGAAGTATATGAAAAAGAATCTTAGGTTTTTATGTTTTGTTGTAATTATTAGTTTGTTTAGTATAACACCAGTTTTTGCATCAGAGAATGACAATAATGAAATATATAGTGAAACTGTTGTACTTCAAAATGATAGTCAAGATTATGTATTTGGTAGTGACTTGGGAACCATTGGTTTAAAGGGTACAAGTGCGCCTGGTTGGTCTAATGTTTGGAACTTGGGTACAGATGGCACTTACACATTAAGCGGTGCTTCATCTTATCATGATTTATATTCCAATTACAACTTTAGAGGTACAAACAATATGGTTGTAGTTGTTACGCCAACTAAAGTTGGTAATGTTACAGTTAAATTATATACTAAAATTGCATTGGCATCTGATCAGTTGTTAGAGACTTGGACTGTGCCACTTGGATCAACTGTTTACAAGTTTTTCAACAATCTTAGTACAACAGGTTATTATTATTTAAAATTTACAGCGCCTTGTTATTTTACAGGTTCTGTTTATTCACAATAGTATAATACTAAAGCAAGGGATAAACCCTTGCTTTAGTGTAAATTAAAGAGGTAAAATGAAAAAAGAATTGTTAATAAAAATAATATTGGTTATGTCATTAATTCTATATTGCTTAATAATGGTATTTTTTGATTTAAATATTGGCACCGGAAAAAGAGAGATAGAAAACATATTATTGATTGCAGCTCCGTGTATTGCATTATTTTTCTTTTCTTTAGATTCTAAAGAAAGAAAACAGTTTTTAATTTATTACCTAATTGCATATTTTGTCGTCTTATTAGGTATTGTGTTTTTAAATGGTAGATCTAATTATTTAACAACATCTAGAGCAATAGAACGAGGGATTAATATAATACCATTTTCATCAATAAAACAACTTTTTAATTCGGGTTATGGATTAAGATTTGCATTATATAATATTACTGGAAATTTTTTAATGCTTGTTCCACTATCAATTATAATTCCTTTATTATTCGATGTATTTAAAAAATGGTATAAATTTTGTGCAATTGTTCTGTTTTTTTCAATCATAATTGAATTGTTACAATATTTATTTAATATAGGAAGTTTTGACATTGATGATATTATTTTGAATGTTTTAGGTGGCGTTGTTTTCTACTTTTTATTTAATTATTCAAAAGTAAATACATACATTAATACCATTTTTATCAAATCTTATACTGAAAATAGTTTTATTCGATGTTGTAAGACTATCGGATGTGTTTTTGCGTTGCTCGTTTTTTTAATTTATATTTATTTGTTAGTTATTAGTATATATAATAATTTTGTTGATTACTCTGATTTAATTTGTGTTGATAATAATAAAACTTATATTACAACTTATTATAATGATAGGTTTTATTCAAATTGTAATTATGGTAATTCTAAAATTAAAATAGGCAATGTTTTTTATAGCATTAAAGATGCGGTTATTTTACCTAATATAAAAGAACAAGATTTAAAAAAAATGGGAATATTTAAAGAAAGAATAGTTAATAATGTTGATATTTATGAGAATGATTTATTATTTCCAGATTTGAAACTAAAAAAGAGTGTTTTTGATTATTATTATATTGGAATAGATAAAATAATACTTTATATGGATGACACTAATGTTGAAATGATAGATTATATGCAAGATTTTAAAAATGAATATAATCCAGTTGCTTCATTAGTTAATGTCAATAAGATACTAAATAATGGTGATTTTACCATTAGTGTTGGTGAATATTTTAATGTTTTAAATTGTAGTTACAATAATCATGAATACTCTTTCATTGTAAAAAGTGATTATAAATATACAACCGACTTTTGTGATAATATGATTAAATATGTCAAGTAGTACAATTTTTTAATTAATATTAAGTAAACGTAGACTTATTAAGTTTATGTTTTTTTTTGTATAAAAATATGGAGGTGGTAAATAAAAAAACAAATATTCAGATGTGGATTGTAAAATAAAAAAGCAAAAGATTTGATAAGAAAAGGAGGAGATATATGTTGAATCAAATTGTTATCGTAGGTAGATTAGTAAAAGAACCTACAAAAGAAAAAACTGAGGATGGAAAGGAAATGGCACAAATGACACTAGCAGTACCTAGAAGTTATAAAAATGCTGATGGTATTTATGAAACCGATTTTATTGATTGTGTTTTATGGGGAGCAGTAGCTGAAAATACATCAGAATATTGTAAGACTGGTGATGTAGTAGGTGTTAAAGGAAAAATTCAAACTAGCATAATTGAAGATAAAAAAGGTAAAAAGAATAAGATTATGCAAGTAATAGCAGAAAGAGTAACCTTTTTAGCTTCAAATAAATCAAAAGAAAAAGATAAAGCATCAGAAGAAATGGATATGTAATTATTTTTAAAAGGAGGATGATATAGTGAATTTTATTAAAAATTCAACATATTTATTAGCAATTAGTAAATTGGATGGTGGTAATTATAACATCGATTCTATATTAAAAGCTATCAAAACATTTACCGATTGGTGTTTAAGAGTAGGTATAGCATTAGCTGGTGTTTCACTGGTTATAGGATTTGTAATGTATGCAGTAGCAGATGTTGATAAGAAAGCCCATGTTAAACAAAGAATTATTCAAACAATGTTTGGTATTGTTGGAATAATATTAGCTATTTCTTTAGTTAATTTAATAATAAGCTTATTCTAGTGAGGACCATTTATGCAGATAGCATTAGATTTACTTAGAAGACTTGGTTGGGCTATAATTGACTTTATATACAATTTAATTGATAACTTATTTAACATTATTAAAGAATTAAATTTATACGATATTGTAGATAGTGTTTCATCAAATAGTATTTTTTCCAACTTTCATTCAGGAATTATTGCTATGGCAGTTACATTATTAGCTTTGTTTATAGCTTGGCGATTTTTAATGAAGGTTCTTGAACCAGAAGAGGGAATTTCTACACAACAAATTGTTATGGAAATTATAAAATGTAGTTTTCTTGTTTTATTAAGTGTATTTTTGTTCACACAAGCTAATACATTTTCAATGAAACTAAGCGGATATACATCATCTATGTTTACTAATAACGGAACGACTTTGTCAGATTCAATGCTTACATTATTTGTTAATTATTCAGATGGATATAAAGTTAGTGATGAATTTAAAGAAGAAAATATTGAAGCCAATATTAAAAATGATAAATTTACAAATAAGAGAATGTATAATGATAAATATATTACAAACTCAAGATGGATTTTACCCGATGAAAAAGATTACAAATATAATATAAATTGGATTATGGCTATCCTTGTCGGTGGCTTTTTTTTATATGCATTATTTTTTAGTGGTATGATGTTAGCAAGAAGACAGATTGAGTTTCTATTTTTATTTGTTATTAGCCCAATAGTATTTGCAACTTCAATAGGTAATAAACAAAGAAGAGGAGCTGTCTTTGAACAACTTGTTTCATTGTTATTACAAAGTGCTGTTGTTATGATGATTATTGGTATAACAGTAGTTGTTATGCAGGCTATTAATAGTACAACATTTTTTACTGATTCCAGTTTTAAAGATATGGCATTAAAATCATTAATGTTTATTGGCTGTGGAACATTTCTTTTAACTGGTTCACAAGTTATTAATCGATTCATAGGTGCTAATGTTAGTGCTAATTCTGGTCGAGAACAATTAATGAGTTTAATGAGTTTTGGACATACTATGTCAATGATGACTCATATAGGTGGAAGTGCTATTACAGGTGCTGGAGCATTTGGTTTAGGAATGGCTTCATCAGCATTTGGTAAAGCAGGAGGAAATAATGTTACCAATAAAATTGGAAACGCCATACAAAAATTTGGAAGTGATCTAAAAGGTAATAATTCAGGTAGTCGTATAGGTAATATGGTAAGAGGTGGTATTGGAAATACTATTGAGAAATTTGGTGGAAAGATTTCAAGTTCATCACCGACTAGCATTGGCAAAAGTTTAAGATCATATGGTAAAGATAATTTAAGTGAAGCATTAAGTTCAATAATGCCACAAAGAAGCACCTATAGAAGAAGATATAAGTCAGGAGAGTGATATTGTGTATATTACAATTAAAAGTATTAAAAAAACACTGGGAAAATATATTGAAATGACAGATTTATACATGGGAATTCCTATGTTTATAATTTTCTTAGTATTATTTACACTTACGGATTTAAAGATAGAATCTTTAATCTTTTTATCTGTTTGTGCCTTTTTATTAATACCAATTAATTATTCAAAGAAGAATCGTATGTACAAAGTTATGATTCTTCTTTTTCAATACTTATTTAAAGTAAAAACTTATTATTATTTGAATGAAGAAGTTAAAGAGAATAAATTTAAAATATTAATTAAAAAGTTAAATATTAATTAGAAAGAAAGGTGATAGAAATTAACATGATTAAAAATAAGAATAAATTATCTAATAAAGATAAGGTTCTTAATATAATAAAACCTAGCATAGAAAAAGAAAAACCTAAAATGATTATTAAGCATCGAATGAAAAAAAGAATAAGGAACTCAAAACTGTTTTCAAATATTAGATCAGTAACGGATAAAGGACTAATTATTTTAAAGACTGGTGATGTAGCGTCATTAATTGAGGTAGAAGCTATTGACTTATCGCTTGCTTCTAAGGAGGAAAAAAGAAACTTCTTTTACGGACTCAAAAGTTTATATCAAATTAAAGATTTAAATATAAAATGTTATAAGTTAGATCAAAAAATAAATTTAAATAACAATAAAATAAATCTAAATGAAATGATAGAAAAATATAAAGATGATGAACAAAGAGAAAGATTATTAGAAGAAAGCAAAAATCTTATTGAAGAACTTGAAGTTAATCATTATACCATTTCAAGTGTTTATTATTTAGTAGTGATAGCGAAAGATGTTATTTCACTTGAAAAGCAGTTAGATGAAATAGAGGACATAGTTACTAATCTTCAGCCGCAACTAAACATATCTTTTATTAATAATAGATTGGAAATATATAAATTTTTAACTAATCTATATATGAATCATTATGCTTTAGATGATTTAATGTGGAGTGATTTACCATTTCTTATTTCACCACTTAGTTTACAAGAAAAGCCAAATATGATTAAAATTGAAGATAAAGAAATTCAAATGGTTACAATAAAGAACATTCCGCCATTTGTAGATGAACTATTTTTTGAAGATATTTTCAATGTTCCTGATGTTAGAGCTTGTATTAGCGTAAAAGACGCAATAAGTCAAGATGAACTGATAAGATGGGTAAATTCACAATATCAGTTTTTATTATCTGATAGAAATACTACAAAGAAATTAAGTGATGCAACTGAACTTGATACTCAAAAAGAAAATTTTCAAGAACTAATGCTTGAAATAAAAAATGGAGACGAAATAATAAAAGAAGTATCACTTATATTAATTATTTCAGGTGATAAAAAGGAAAGGGAATTAATACTACGAGATTTAAAAAGAATTGTTGAAAGATATCAGATTAAACTAGACGTTCCAAGATTAAGACAAATGGAATGCTGGCAAAACTTTGATATTACAACATTATCTTTAAATGATTATTCTATCTATTTACCTACTTTAACATTAAGTGCAGGTTTTCCTTTTACTAAAACATATTTTAATGATTCAAGTGGATATATGTTGGGGGTAGATTTACATACGTCTCTACCAATTTTCTTTGATCCATTTGTATTAAACAATCAAAGAACTTCACATAATGTTGCAATTGTGTCATCTACTGGTGGTGGAAAGTCATTTACCATGAAAAAGATGATTATTAACGAGTTTGCAAGGGGAACAAAGATTTTTATATGGGATGCTGAAAATGAATATAAGAAACTTGTTGAAGCAAATGGTGGTGAATATATAGATTTATATTCAAAGAAGGGTGGAATTATAAATCCACTTCAAATTAGATATATTCCAAGCGATGATGAAGACAAAGAAACAAAAGAAACTGATTGCCCATTGGCAAAGCATTTGGGTTTCCTTGAAGCTTTTTTTAAAACTGCTTTTGAAGATATCACAGAAAAAGAATTGGTGATGTTATTATCAGTTGTTGAGTCTTTATACAATACAAAAGGTATATTTAAAAACACATCTATTAATACATTACAAAGTTTAAAGCCAGAGGATTATCCAATATTTAGTGAATTATATGATTATCTGCCTATCTATAAAAAGAATTTATGTAGTACTGAAAAGAAGAAAATAATTGATCAATTAGAAATATTAGTTTCTAGATTTTTAACTGGTACTGATTCGTTTTTATTTGATGGTTATACTAATATTGATTTATCAAATGATTTAATAGCATTTAATCTTCAAGAATTATTATATAGTGGAAATCAAAGATTAATTAATACACAAACACTAAATTTGCTTACTTATCTAAATAACAGTATTGTTGCTAATAAGATTCAAAACGAAAAATATGGTACTAATAAAAAGCATATTAGTATTGTAGTAGATGAATTTCATTTATTTATAGATGAAAATAATAATGAGGTTCTTAAAAGTTTTGGACAATTAGCTCGACGAGCAAGAAAGTATTCAACCAATTTAATTGTCAGTACTCAAAGTGTAAAAGATTTTGTTGGAAATGCAGATGTGCTTAGACATGCAACAGCTATTTTTAATAATTGTCAATATACTATGGTTGGTATGTTAAAAGAAGATGATATGCAAGCTTACTTAGAACTATTTAAAAACAATCCTTTAACTGATACACAAAAAGCATTTTTATTAACAGCAAAAAGAGGAGAGTTTTTACTTAATATTGATAATAAGAATCGTTTAAGAATATGGATTAGAGCAACTGAACTTGAACGTGAAATGATGGGTGAGAACTAATGAGTTCTCATAAATCTATAAATAAAACTGATATTGATAATTTATCATTTGAAATATTGGATTATTTAAAAAGCTATGATTCATACGAGTTTAATGATATTTACGAAAATGATGATAAGGCATATAAAGATATTAGAAATAGTCTTGAATCAAAAGATGGTATTGATATGTTATTAGAGTCTTTGTGTAAAGATATAAAATATTATTCATGTGATAATGATTTATCTAATAAAGAAATATTTAGATTAAATCAAAAGGCATTTGAATTATTAATTAAAGTTAATCTCTATTCTAAAGAAGTTGAAAAAGAGTATAAGAAAGAAATGGGGATTATATGAAGAAAATAATAAGTATTGTGGCTTCGTCAACAACTGGTCTAGTAGTAATTGGATTAATAATATTAATACCTGTTTTAATGGTTATGGATTTTTTTGGTGCAAACATTACGGATGGATATATAGAAAATAATAGCCAATATGCAGGTATGTATAAACACCTTTTAAATAAAAATATTAAAAGTGGTAAAGGATATGTTTCATTAGAAAGAATATTATACTTTTATCTAGCAGATGATTCCTTATCATTAGATGAAATATATAATGATAATATAGATAAAGATACAAATAAATTAATTCCTATAAGTGAAGTTTGCAACTTAAAAAAGTATAAAGTTTTAGATGTATGTAAAAGTGATTATATTTTAACAAGTGGACAAATTAATGAAGAACAGGCAAAACCATTTGCTCCACCAATAGAGTTTAGTAATGCTTCTATAACAAGCTTTTTTATGGAGGAAAGAGTAGTATTTGGAGTTGAAAATATTCATGAGGCTTGGGATTTTGGAGCTTCGGCTCAAACACCAGTGTTTTCAACTTGTGATGGTGAAGTTGATTCGGTTTCTTTTAGATATTCAAATAATGTTACAGATAAATCTGGTGGTGGAGGTAACAAAATTGTTATTAGATGTGAAATTGGTGATTTAACTTATTTTGTTTCATATGCTCATCTTTATCCAAATAGTGCAAAGGTAACACAAGGACAATCGGTATACAAAGGACAGCACATAGCAGGAGTTGGTACAACAGGTTATAGTACGGGAAACCATTTACATTATCAAGTTTCATTGAATGGTAAAACGATAGATGGAATGAGTTTGATTGATTTTAATTATGAAGTTGATAAAACTTATAAACCACCTACATATGAGCTACCAACAAACATACCATCCTATGCTTAATTATTTATTATAAAAATAAGGATGCTTAAAAAAATAAAATACCCTTTAAAAAAACGAATAATATAAATAAATAATCCTATATATCATCCTACCATGTAGGATGAATTTCGTAAGTACGAAATAAGAATGGCACCATATCAAACCCAGATATTATCTGGGTTTGAACTATATTATGGTGCCATCATCTTATCCTGCTTAAAAAATATACGCATTTTAAGGGGTATTATCATCCTATTAAAAGAATGGAGGTAATATGAGAATATTTAAATTATATTTGCCATTAGATTTATTTAATAGAATAAAACTAATGGCTATTTTTTATAGAGTACCTATATCAAAAATGATGACACAACTTTTAGAAATGGGTTATTTAGAAATGATTAAAGAAGGGGGATATAGTAATGGCATTGGAATCAAAAGTGTCAATCAACAGCTTAATAGCTGATGACATAGTTAATACATCTATATCAAATTCAATATCTGATAACTACATTATTTCTTTAAACGATTATTTAAAGAAGTTTGATAATTCGACAAAAGATTATATTAAAAATAATATTGATTTAATAATTAATTCAATTTATCAAAATGATAGTATATTAGATTTAGAAATTGAAAATAAAGATGATGATATTAATTTAAACTTTATATTCTGTTGGGATATAATTCTTTCCCAGGTAGAAAGAATTGTTTATGATAATGCAAAATTATTTAATATAGATCTTGATTATGATGATATAAAAGATATTTCAGAAAGCATTTTAGATGATGATGCTTTCAATGATGATTTAATATATAGAATTCAAAATTATGATAATGGTAAGGAGGTTGAATAATGAAAACTCGTTTATATACTGATGAAGAAATACATTCCTTATGTCAGTCTATTTTTATAAATGGTGTTAAATATAGAAGACAGATAGAATATGATCCATTATTTAAACTATGGGTAATAGTAATGAAACATGATTTACCAGAACTATCCGCTAGGGAGATATTTGCTCGTGGTGGTATAGATATAGATATTCTACATAAAAAACTACCGCAAAGAAGAACAAGAGAGTGGTTAGATAACTATGAAAAATTTGGATTAGGGTATTTTATATCTGATAGCAATTATTATAGTAGCATTAAAAGAAAACCTAGTTTAAAACAACAATTATATAAATTCGTTTTAAATAGATTGGATGAAATAAATGAAGAAAAAAATTGATAAACACATTTATTTTACAGATGAAGAATATCACAGAATTGTAGATTATAAGGATAGAAATAAAACATCTTTTAGCGAAGCTGTTACGTCACTATCAATTAGTGCTTTAAATGGGAACGATATTATTGATAGAATTTCAAAAATGGAATCAAACATACTTTATATTATAAAAAAAATAAAATATATTTCTTTATTAGAAGAACAAATATATTCAGATATGGATTTTGATAATATAACCAATCCTAAGAATAGTAAACCTTTATCAGAGTTTAATAAGAAATTAAGAAATAATTTATTAAATGAATAATAGTCCTAAAATAATCTTCAATTGTAAATTTACGATGGCATTAAATAATCCTGATAATGGGTGTAAATCAAGCGATAAAACAAAAAAAAGAGTTGAGAAAATGTTTGATTACTATTCTGACGAAAAGAAAAGAGCAATGTCGATGTTCGATTATTATACGGGAAATATTAACAAGAATAAAAATATGAATCTTGTCATAGAAAATGGAACTTATGCAGATGAAAAAGAAATAGAAAAGAGAAAAAAACTCGCTGTAAAATATTTAAATAATTCAAATTTGTGGCAAGGTGTAATATCATTTAATAATGATTATTTAACACAAAATATAGATATTCATAAATTAGAAAAAGAATTAGCTATTAATGTTTTACCTAAGTTTTTTCGAAAATGTGGATTTAAAGATATTGGTAAAATGTTTTATCAACTAGCTTTACATACAGATACAGATAATCTTCATTTTCACTTTTCATTTATGGAAAAAGAACCTAACTATGAATACTTTAATAATAAAATTGGATATCGAAGAAACGGACAACTATCACAAAATGAGATAAATTTCTTAAAATCACAAGTTATTCATACTATTGAAAAAGAAAAAATATATACACCTTTGTTAATTGAAACTAATAAGGAGATTACAAAATTAAAAAAGTATTTCAATCCAAATGAAAAAAACTTTTTACTGAAAGATAAAAGTGATTTGTTATTAGAAGATAAAATACTTCAATTAGGTAAAATACTGTATAATGATAGAATTAATAAAAAATCTAAAATCAAATATAATTCATTAAAAAGTAAAGAAGCAATTGCTTTAACAAAAGAAATAAAGAAACACATTTTTAATAATTCCAATAGTAATCTAAATAATGAATATAATAAATTTAAAGAATCATTATATAAAATCAATAATTATTTTGATGAGATTTATAAAAAAAACAATATAAATAATTCAGTTGATTACTCTGTATTTGATAATAAACAAAAATATATTGATAGTTATATTAATAACTCTATTATAAATTATGCAGATATTTATTTTAAAAATAAAAACAAAATTGATGATAATTCCATAATTAACAATATCGTTTTAAATAATTATGTTAAAAATGGTTTTCACAATAGATACAAGTTATTAAATAATTACTTTTCAAATAGAAATACAAAATTTAAAAATAGAAGTGAAATTGAATTGTCAATTAGAAACATCAATAAAGAAATGGATGAAGCCAAAGAAGAGTTCTCAAAGTTATTTATTAATAATAACGAAAAAAAGGGATGAATAATGGAAAATGTATGTTATAATAGTAAGTGCAGAAATGGAGGTCTTGGTATGAAATTGGATATAAATACTATTAGTAAAGAAATAGTAGAGAGAGAAGAGAAAAGAAAAATACTATTAGCTGAACGTTCTCTTATTATTTCCAAATTCTTTAGTTCTGTTTTAGGAAACATTGAATTATCCAATAACACTATCTGTGGAGATTCAAAGTACATAGATAATGCTTTACATACCATTATTGCTATTAGGGGAAAATATAATATCGATGAAAATGCGTTTAACGATTGGATATACTGTTACTTAATACAAAAGGATGCATATTATTATGTAGCTAGTTTTAGATCAATATATGTTAATTATGAAGACATTTGTTATGAGATTAATATAGAATCTACAATTTTTGACCATGAAAATGGTGTATATAGAGTATTATGCGATGTTTGTTATCACAATAAATCAGACTTTATTTTAGAAGATGATAGTTTATATGCTTATCATAAAGGCATTTATCAAAAGCAAAAAGAACTTAATAGTTCTCCTAAAACATGTCTAGAGTTAACTATTGATAAAAATACAAATATAATTGAAGAAGTAGTAAAGATGTCTAAAAAAGTGGATAATCAGATGTCTTTAAAATTAAAGAAATAATATAGGAGGGTTTTGAATGACTAAAGAAGGAGAAAAAGCAAAAGAAAAATTATTAATTTTATACCCTGTTGATGAGTTGATATTATCAAGAGAAGAATTAGATAAAATCGAATCTAGTCAAGTCTTTAGTGATTGGTTAAATGGTATAATAAATGAAAAAGACTTAACTGAAGAAGAAAAGAAAATAATTTATACTTATCAAGTATATTATGATTTATTACTAAGTGATGATTTTATGTATGGAGTACTGGATCATTGGAGATGTTATGGCATAAAAGATTTATTAACCAATGAAGAAAGAATAGAAACGATATCAATGGTATATGGTGAATCAAAAGAAAATATTAGAATAAAAGCATTGTTAATGTTAAGACGAGATGAAAAAGAAAGAAGAGAAAAGTTAAATCAACAACCTCAAATGGTAAAGAAGTTAACAAGAAAACCAAATAACGATAACAATCAAAATAACTAAGGAGGGTTTATGGATAAAAATGATTTTAAATCTTATTTTAAGAAACAATTTATAAACAACTTAGATGTAAATCTACTTTTGGTAATTCCTCCAATAATAGGTTGTATCATAGGGTCTGTTGTAGTTCCTATTGTTGCCATTAAAATACTATTAATTTTTTCGGCTGTTATAGGTATACCAGTTGGAGATTTAATTGTTAACTTTGTCGGTATTGCAGAAAATTATGATCACGAACAAGAAAGAATTGAAATTGAAGAACAAAGAAGAGCTGAAGCAAATGAACTTTGTGAGTGTCAAAAAAACATAGAATCATATAGTGAGAAACTAACTAATTCAAATAATATATATAATGGTAAGGAAGAAATCGTTGTAGGTAATCAATTTTATTCTTCTTATGAGGAATATTATGATTTAAGAAAAAAGATTGAGAAAGATCTTATTGATAGTGGTTTAATTGATAGGGATTTAATTTACGATTATGACAAACCAAAAGTATTAAAGAAAACAAAATAATTAAGGAGGATTAAAAATGAAAAAAAATTATACGTTTGGCGAAATGCTTTTTGCATTAAGAGAAGAATATAAGGAGTGCAAATATTTACTAGACGAATTAAATAAGTTAGTAAATATAGAGGGTGATATTAAGGATTCATATTTTCATATGGTTACTAAAGAACCTGATAGAGAAAATGGAATATTAGATAAAGGATTAAAATTATGTGTTGAAAAAAGATATCTTGAAGTTTTTAAAAAGATTCAATATTTAAAATATAATTATCAATATCTATATAGAGCATTTTTCAATGTTGAAAAAGAAGAAAATGGTTTGTATGGTCTTAAATACAAGGACATATTTTCACATAATAATGGAAAAAAGTATATTCCAGAAGTGCAAATTACGAATCCAGAAAAGTTTTCAGAACTTGTTGATGAATTGTATTCATCTTATTTAGCACAATTAAAGACAGGATATTTTAAAAATAATCATGATAGTATTATGATGAATTTTCATTTATCATATATTGATACAACACTAGGAGATCGATCTGTTATTATGTGGAATGGTTATACTGATAAATTAGAATATTTAATAACAAGACATAACTCTCCTCATTTAATCGAAGAGATTCTTAACTTAGAAATGCCAGCTGACAAAATCTCACCAGATTGGTTAGAATTGTTAGAAAGACACGATGATTTATTGAGTAAAGAATTATTATTTGATGTAGATATAAATGCACATTCAAAAAAAGGAATTTTACAAGTTTCAGAGATAGAAAAAAAGAATGATAAAAGCATTGTTAGATTATTAAAGAAAACAAAATAATTTAGGAGGGTTTTATGAAAAAAATGATGTCTGAAGAAGAAATCAAAAATAATATTGAGATTATTAAACCTTATTTGTTATCTAAAGGTATTGATTTAAATTTACATACTGATATGGATCATGTTATATGTTATTTAGTAAATCTAGAAGACAAGTTTTATTTAGATTTAGATATTGGACATCTTCAAGGTAATAATCCTAAATCTTATTTGTTTTATAAATATACTGGTCAATTATTATATGATAAAAAAGGTAATATACTATTTGAGTCAATTGAAAGTAAAAATTCTCATCAGTTTCATAGATTAAGAGAATATTCTGAGGGAATATTATATGCCAACGGATTTATAAATTATAAAAGTTCTTTATTATATGTTGACGATAATAATCTAATTACTATGAATTATGGTTTTATGAATAGTAAATATACTCATTATAAGAAGGAAAATGGAAAATTTGAAGAACAGCATATTTTTTCCAAGGATGATTGTAAAAATATTAGAGATAATTATTCTCCATCAATGATAGTACTAAAGACTACAGATAATTCTAAACTACTTAGTTATGGTGGTAGATTATATAGTATAAGCGAAGCAAAATTTTTAAATAATTTAGAATTTGATGGTATATACGATTATGAACATTCTTTTGAACCATATACATTTAGTAGTAATCATTCTAAGACATGTTCCGATGCTTCAGTTAACGTTATAAAAAAAATAATACAAGATAATAATTTGTTGTTTGCAAAGAAATATGTTTTAGCTAGTTATGATGAATATGAAAAAGATACTGTTGCATTTGTTTATTTAGATACTAAAGGAAATATAGTAAGCAAAATGTATTTTGAAGTAGGAAATAAATTGAATTCAGTTGACGTTACTACTGATTCATTTGAACAGACAATTGAACAAGTAAAAAAGATGTTGGTAAAACATATTAAAAAAGAATTAGATAATGAAAGAAAAAAAGAAGAAAAGGCAAAGACACTAAAATTACAGAAGGAAATTAATTTAGTTAAACAACTTACTGACAGTTATAACAAATAGGATGGTTATATAATGAGACTAATAATTGGAATTGATACAAAGTGTCGATATAGAAAAGGAATCCTTGTTTATACGCGTCATTACGGTAATGGAAAAAAAGACTATGCTAATAACACATAATACAACATTAGATTGTATTGTTGATATAGATGATTATGAAAACTAGAGAAATCTAGTTTTTTTATGATTGAAAGGAGGAATAATTATTGAATAAAATAGGACAATTATTAAAACAAGAAAGAATAAAAAGAAAAATAACATTAAAAGAGTTGGCTAGTTTGACTAATATTTCAATATCTACATTAAGTAATATTGAAAATAACAAAATAAAGAGAATAAGCAATGTATTTTTATATCGAATATGTGAGATTTTAAAAATAGATTATAATTATATAGCAAATGAAAGGTGGGAAATTAAACCACCTTTTTTTAATGGAAGGAAACATACTATTGCTAGAAAATAATATATACAATGAGGATTGTCTTGTAGGTTTAAAAAGAATACCAAATAATTCAGTTGATCTAGTAATAATTGATCCACCATATGATATCTGCATTAAGGGAGGTAGAAAAGGTAATGGGAAACTCTGTGATGATTTAACAAAACTAGAAAAAGAATTGATAGATAATAAATTAGTTAATGGTTTTAATATAAAAGTATTAGATGAATTAATTAGAGTTATGAAAGAGATAAATATTTATATATGGTGTAATGGTAGACAGATTCCTACGTATATAAATTATTTTATAGAACAACTTGGCTGTAAATTAGAAATAATAATATGGGGTAAAACAAATCCAATGCCATTATATAATAATAAATATTTAGGAGATAAAGAGTATTGCTTATATTTTAGAAAAGGCGGATATTGTAAACCCAATAATTATGAGGATGCTAAAACAATTTATTTATCGACACTCAATGTTTTAGATAAGAAAAAGTATGGTCATCCAACAATTAAACCTTTGCCATTAATTAGAAAACTAATAAGAAATAGTTCAAGAGAAAATGATATAGTTTTAGATTGTTTTATAGGTAGTGGAACAACTGCAGTAGCTTGTATTTTGGAAAATAGAAAATATTTAGGTTTTGAAATAAACAAAAAATACTATAACATTGCTTTAAAACGAATAGAAGAGGCAAAGAAGATGATTAAAATATGAATATTTCTGTTTTAATCATAGGATTAATTTTACTATTTATTATTGTTTTATTGTATGTAGAACCAGTATTGTCTAAGCATAAAATAAGCAATAATAATGAATTTGGTTCAGCAAGATTTTCTACTGAAAAAGAAATAAACAAAAATTTTATTAAAGAAAAAATTTCAAATATTAGAGAAGTCGGATTTCCAGTATATTATGATAAAAAGGTTTCTCACGTTTGGTTTGATAAAGAAACACCTCATTATGTTTATTTAGGTTCAACTGGTTCTGGTAAAAGTGTTACTTGTGTAATAAATATGGTTACATTTATTGCTAATGCCAAAAAGTCCAGAAGTGTATTTATAACTGATCCTAAAGGTGAAATATATAATGCTACTTCTAAAATGTTATATGATCACGGATATGATGTATTAACAATTGATTTTAGAAATCCCGAGTTATCAAATCATATTAATATTTTGGAACCTATTATTTGTGAATATGAGAAATATATTAAATATGAAAAATTAGCTAACGAGGATGATAATATTAATAATAAAATAGAATATCAAAACAAGTCTGTTTCTAGTTATGCTGAAACGAATAGATTAATTACTTCTTTAGCAGCGATGATTACTTATGATAAATCTCAAGGTAAAGATCCTTTTTGGAATAACAGTGCTAAGAATTTACTTGAAGGATTAATTGGATTTTTCTTAGAAGAATATAAAGATAATAAGATTAGAAGAGAACAAATAACAATGACTTCTATTAGAAAGTTTCAAAACTCAACAATGGAAGAAAAAAATGCCAGAAAGTTTAAATATTATATTGGTCAAAAACCATATGGAAGTAAGTCTAAAGACAGTTTAATACCAATACTTTCTTCTAGTGAGAACACATATAAATCTATAACAAGTGTTTTTTCAGAAAAAATGGCAATATTTGATGATGTTAATGTAGCAAATGTTACAAGTAAATCAGATTTCGACTTTGATATTTTAGGAAAAAGAAAGTCAGCTATTTTTTGTATTATACCTGATGAGGATAAGATTTATTATTCTTTAGTTACGATTATATTGGGATTATTATATAAAGAATTAGTTAAATTAGCTAATTCTAAAGATAATAAAAAAGTCCCAATTGAAATTGATTGGATATGTGATGAATTTTGTAATTGCCCACCATTGATTGAACCAAGTATTGAGTCAATTATTTCTGTAGCTAGATCAAGGGGATTAAGATATCATTTGTTTATTCAAAGTTTAAGTCAATTAGATAATGTTTATGGTAAAGAGGTTGCACAGATAATACTTGATAATTCTGGTTTAGCATATCTAAAAACTAATACAATGGAAACAGCAGAAGCAATTAGTAAAAGACTAGGAAAGAAAACAATTGAATCTAATTCTTTAAGTCAATCAATTAGTTTAACAAACTATAATGGAAATAAATCAACATCTTTAATGGCACGTGATTTATTAACTCCAGACGAGGTAAAAAATCTTCACTATAAAACTATAATATTTCCTAATATTGGATATCCGATATTTAGAGATACAGTAATATACAAGAAACTATCATGTTATTCAAGTGGAGAGTTACAAAGAAAAGTAACACCATTAAAGGATTTAAGTAATACATATTTCACAGTTGAAAATATAAATACAAAATATGATAGAATGACTAGAAATATTAAAGATTTAGAAGAGAATGATTTGAACGTATATAATCAATTTAAAGAAAGCGATATTTCTAAATTAACTAATATCGTTGAAGTAATTCAAAATATACTAAATGATAAAATAAAAAGTTTAAAATATAAAGAGATTAATAATAGAACTTATGCTTGTTTTGAATTAATTAATAAGTTAAACAATAAAGAAATAATGTTTATAAAAGGAAAAGTAAACAATGATTTTTTTCATGTTGTTATAAATAAGTCAAAGCTAGTAATAGAAATTCATCTAAAAAATCCATTATTAATGGATAAAACAGATAATGAAGAAATAGATGGTGATAAACGTGAGTAAAAGTTTTTATCATTATCATGGTAATATAAGAATAATAATTCATATGGAGGTGGTTTTATGAAAAGAATGGGTAAAGACGGTAAAAGAAGAAAAACAAATATAGTATTTATTCATAATAAGAATGGAACATCACTGAAAGAATTATTAAAGGAGGGTTATTTATGTTATTTAAGAAATTTGAAAGTCAAATGATTTGCTTTTTAGAAATAATGATGGTATCATGGCATCGTGAGGTAGCGGTATTGCATAAATACGGATTGGAGGGAATATATAAATGCAATATAACTTAACCAATAACAATTTTTTAAAATTATCTGATTTGGAGGAACATTCTTAATGGAATATATCTGTGGAGCTTATGAAAGATTATCAGAGGCAGATAATAAAACAGATGAAAGTTCTTCTATACAAAGTCAAAAAATCATAATTGAATCGTTTACTAAATATAATAATCTAAAGATATATAAACACTATGTAGATGATGGTTATTCTGGGGGAAATTTTGATAGACCAGCCTTTAAGGAAATGATTAATGATATTGAATCCGGAAAAATAAATTGTGTCGTTACTAAAGACTTATCAAGACTTGGTCGTGAAATGTATAAAACTGGCAAATATATAGAAGAATACTTTCTAGAAAAAGGTATTAGATATATTGCAATAAATGATTCCTATGATTCTAATATTGGCGATTCTATGCTTGGTATAAGATTAAGTGTTAATGATCTGTATCTGAGAGATGTATCAAAAAAAGTTAAAACCGCATTAAGAGCAAAACAAAACCGTGGCGACTATATTGGGTCATTTCCACTTTATGGATATAAGAAAGACCCAGATGATAGGCATAAATTAATTGTTGATGAAGAAGTAAGACATATCATTGAATTAATTTATGATTTAGCATTAGAAGGTAAGAGTCCAAACAAAATAGCAGAATATTTAACATTAAAGAAAATTCCAATTCCTATAGTTCACAAACACGAGCCAAGAGCTAATAATGTTTCTGAAAATGATGGTTTTGGTATATGGAAAAGGCAAACAGTATCTGGTATTTTAACTAATCAGATGTATATTGGAAACATGGTACAAAACACTCATAATAAAATAAGTTATAATTCCAAGAAATTAAGAAAAACATCTAAAGATGAAATAATAATTGTTGAGGGTACTCATGAAGGAATTATATCAAAAGAGGCATTTAATAAAGTACAAAAATTATTAAATGATAAGTCAAAAATAAGGGTTACAGATCATCAGTTAGATTATTTGTTAGGTGGACTACTATATTGTCATGAATGTGGTAGGAACATACGAATAAGTGAAGATATTTTAAAATCTGGTGTAAGACATTATACACAATGTAATTTATATACTAGAAAGGGAAAATATGGAATTTGCTCATCTCATAGAATTAATTATGATTGGTTAGAAGAGGACATTTTAGAATATTTACAAGAAGTTTGTGAAAAATTTTGCAAGAACTATGACTTTGATGAGTTAAATGATAATTCAGAAATTATTGTTATGAAAAACTTACAAGATATTAATCAAAAGATTGAAAGATTAAATAATATGCTAAATTCCTACAAATCCACTATAGATAATTTATATATAGATAAAATTAAAGGCTTAGTTGATGAGGAAATGTATAAAAGAATATATAATAAAACGAAAATTGAAATTGAAAAGATTAATTTAGAACTAGAGGATTTAAATAGAAAAAAACAAATTAACGAAAAACAAACATCTGATAGTACTAGTTTTAATAAATGCAAAAGATCTGTTTTGAATTATATGTCTTTAAATAATCCTACTAAGGAACAAATAACAAGACTTATAGATAGGATTGAAATAGATAAAGAAAAAAAAGTATATGTTCATTTAAGATTTCCGGAATTAATTGAATGAGTATATAAACAAGTTATCTTGACATACTACCACGTTTTTTTAGTTACCATGTTATTATTTACTAGACAAAATCGGTATTGAATGTAAAGCTTAGGG
>JAEEGL012779667.1_pt1 | contig 32239 bp, 26 predicted proteins | sample 9134231 | NCBI WGS metagenome assembly JAEEGL01 (sample SAMN16246548, study PRJNA631951) | gut metagenome | biome: gut microbiome; feature: rumen; material: fiber-attached | host: Bos | place: Iran: Karaj | collected 2018-10 | reverse complement strand
TGACAAAGAAGAAATATTAATTATTCGACCTCCTCGACGCCTAGGCATCATGTGTTTTAGCAATCTACGAGTTAAATAAAAAAAGCCATTAAGAGTTGTACTGATAACATCATTCCATTCACTATCATCCATCATAAAAAGAGCATTATCATGTCTTTTACCTGCATTGTTAACAAGTACAGAGAAATAATCATCTGGATGATTGTCTTCCCATGTATTAAGTGCATTGTCAACTTGTTCTTTGTCAGAAACATCAAATTTCAGGAGTTCAGCTACACCCCCTAATTGTTTAATTAACTCACATGTTTCTTGAGCAGATTTATCATTAGATTGATAATTTATAACGACAGGCATACCCATTTGGGACAATTTAAGACATATAGCCCTTCCAATCCCTCGAGAGCCACCAGTAACCAAAGCATACTTCATAATGTACACATACTTGTCGGCTCTCTAACAAGTCAAAATAAGCTATAAAAAAAACGTGGAGCCTGCTGTCACTTATTTCACATTCTAAAGCGTACAGTACGTCTTTCTATAAAAAACACAGACTCCTACTCTAAACTATTCGGAATCTTCTGCAAAGATAAACTTTTGCTACTAATATACCAACAAGAATTAGTGGTTTTTTCTATCACTAGTAAGAAATGCCGATGTGGAATGCAGTTTAACCTGCGGGCAACATTATCGGGATAAATCTCCCCTAGTTTTTAAGGGCATTATAGCTTATTTTATACGAGAACCGTTCTCAATGACGACGAGACCCGTTTTCGCTGCTCTTGAGAGCTATCCTCGTCTAATTTGGTCTTTTGTCAGCACCAATAAGGGGAATATTTACGACAAAAAACATTATAACAAACAGACAAACATTGAATTACGAACGTCACTTTAAATTAATTTAAAATAAAATCAATGATAATTTGCATGGGTAAGAAATAGCCATTATCTTTGCGTAAAAATAATATCCATATCACGAGAATCATCATATAAAATTAGATACTATGAAAGCAAGAATCTTGACAGCCCTGGCACTAATAATGGCTACCACAGGGCTTTTCGCTCAGCAGCAGAACCAACTGCCAAAAGCTATGACAGATTATGAGAAAGGATCACTGCCCTCAGAAACCAATATGCTGAGGCAAGAATATCCTCGTGTAGACCCACAGACTCGCAAGGCTTATTTCAAGTTTTACTTACCTCTGGCTCACACTGTGACAGTAAGTTGCCCAAATGAGTTCAAGGGCACTAAAGACAAAGACGGCGTGTGGACCATCGAGACCGACCCACTGCCAGTGGGATTCCACTACTACTTCGTGACGGTGGATGGTGCCCGTTTGACTGACCCGAACACCCATGCATACTACGGCTACGGACTGACTGCGGGTGGCATCGAGGTACCTGAGGGACCTGAAGGTGACTACTACAGATTCAACAAGAACGTACCGCACGGACAAGTTAGGTCATTGAACTATTTCTCTGAAATCAACGGCACTTACCGACATGTCAACGTATATGTGCCTGCTAGCTATGAGACAAGTAAAAAACGTTATCCAGTGCTTTATCTACTACACGGAAGCGGTGAGAACGAATTTGGCTGGGTTGATCAAGGTCATGTGGATTTCATCCTCGACAACATGATTGCTGCCAAGGAGGCAGAGGAGATGATTGTGGTGGTAATGAGTGGCGATATGCGCTTCACGCCTGTTATTCGTGACGTACCAGGCAAAACGGTTTCAGACATCTATGTAGATGAACTGGTGCCATTTATCGACAAGAACTTCCGTACTATTGCCAACCGTGACAACCGAGCTATGGCTGGTCTTTCTCGTGGTGGCGGACAAACAACATCGACCGTATTGGATAACCATAACATGGATAAGTTTGCTTGGATGGGACTGCTGAGTGGCTTGTTCCGTGTGAACGATGAGAACGTGAAAACGGTATTTGGCGGTACTTTTGCAGATCCTGCAACTTTTAACAAGCAGATGCGTCTGTTGCACATCAGTTGGGGTTCTGACGAGGGTAATTTCGGCTTCCCTGCTAGCTGTGCAGCTGTACAGAAGCAGGGTATCAACTGCGTGACGTATGTGTCTGAGGGTACTGCTCACGAGTGGCTGACATGGCGTCGTGCGTTCCGCGATATGGCGAAGAGATTATTTAAGAAATGATTTTGACAATGAGAAAAGTTTTAATTTTGGAGATAGCAAGCTTGTTATTTTCAGCTTGTGCCTCAACACCGAAAGAAGATGATATTGTGGCACCAGAGGGCTATCAACTAGTGTGGCACGATGAGTTTAACGAAGGTACTGTGCTAAGCGATGAGTGGATGCACGAAGTGAAGGATGACCATTGGGTGAACAATGAGTTGCAAAACTACCGTGACGGAGAGGCCGATGGCCAACGTGTGACAGAAATCAAGGATGGGAACTTACTAATTCATTGTTTCAAGGGCTCGGATGGCAAGATATATTCTGGTCGTGTGTATGCACATCGCAATACAGGTTGGGAATACGGCTATTTCGAGGCTCGGATCTTGTTGCCAAAAGGCAAAGGCACTTGGCCCGCTTTCTGGATGATGCCTGTTAAGAGTGAATATCGCTGGCCTAAATGTGGTGAGATTGATATTATGGAAGAGGTGGGTGTTGTGCCTAACGACGTTTCTTCTTCATTGCATACAGGTGCATATAATCATGTGAAGGGCACCCAGAAGACACATCACCTAGACATTGAGGAGGCTGAAGGGAGCTGGCACATATATGCCTGCGAGTGGACACCTGAATCTATTACTACTTTTGTGGACGGTAAGGTTCAATTGTCAGCTACCAAAGCTGAGATGGGTGAAGAACAGGACGAGTGGCCGTTCCACTATGCTTTCTATCCTATCCTGAACTTGGCTTGGGGTGGCGACTGGGGTGGCATGGAAGGCGTTGACGATAGTGCACTTCCTATTACCATGAAAGTAGATTATATTAGAGTCTTTCAGAAATGAAGACTCCTAATTATAATTTAAAAAAAGGCTACGTTTCCGTAGCCTTTTTAAATATAATTATGTAACTTTGTGCCGATTTTGAAGTTTAAACACCAAAATGTTATATAAATGAAAGCAAAGTATCTTTTAACAATGGTTGCAGGTTTGGTATTGGTAGCTTGCAACCAAGCTCCAAAACAGACATCAGGTCTGCATCTGGAGTACATGGACCAGACACAAAAACCTGGTACCGATTTCTATCAATTTGTAAACGGTGGATGGCAAAAGTTGCACCCACTGCCAGGTGACAAGGCTCGTTTCGCAACATTCGACATGCTGTCTGAGCGCGCATCTGAGGCACTGAGTACTATGGTGCAAGAGTTGGCGAAGGCTGACAATGCCGAGGGTACCAACGCACAGAAGGTTGGCGATATGTATTCGTTGGTAATGGATAGCGCTCGCTTGAATGCCGAGGGTGTAGAACCTATCAAGGCTGATTTGGCAGAGATAGCTGCGCTGAAGAGCCAGAAGGACGTATATGAGTTGCTCGCTAAGCTGAACAAGCGTGGTGTAAGCGCATATTATGGATTAGGTGTCGGCACCGATGCCAAGAATTCTAAGGCACACATCATGAGCTTGCGTCAGGGCAGCCTATCATTGGGGCAAATTGACTATTACAAGGAAAACGACGATAATACTGTTCGCATTCGTGAGGCTTTCAAACAGCACATCGTGAACATGTTCAAGTTGGCTGGTTACAGCGATGCTGATGCACAGAAGGCTCGTGACGTGGTGATGGACGTAGAGAATGAGTTGGCTAACAACTTCCGTTCTCGTACACAGATGCGTGACCCAGAGGCTAACTACAATAAGATGACGATGGACGAGGTGAAGAAGCTCTATCCTTCTATTCCATTCCAGAAGATATTTGATATCATGGGCATCAAGGGTGAAGTGAATGAGATGGTGGTTGGTCAGCCAGAAGCTATCACTGCTGCCATGAAACTGATTGACAAACTGCCTGTTGACAAGCAGATTCTCTACTTGCAGTGGAAGCAGATTTCATCAGCAGCCAACAACCTGAGCGATGCATTCGTTACAGAGAGCTTCGATTTCAACAGTCGCGTAATGGCTGGTGTACAGGAGCAGGAACCACGTTGGAAGCGTGCTTTGCGTGCAACTGAAGGTGCTCTGGGTGAAGTTCTGGGTCAGCTGTATGTTGAGAAGTTCTTCCCACCTGAGGCAAAGGCTCGTATGGAACAGCTCGTAAAGAGTGAACAGGAAGCACTGGGTGAGCGCATCAAGGCGCTGACTTGGATGAGTGATGCTACCAAGAAGCAGGCATTAGACAAATTGGCTACTTTCCGTGTGAAGGTTGGTTATCCTGATGAGTGGAAAGATTATTCAACCCTGACCATCGATCCTAAAAAGTCATATTACGAGAACTCTAAGGCTGTACGTCTCTGGAGATATGAAGAATCAATTGACAAGTACGGCAAGGAAGTTGACCCAACAGAGTGGCACATGACTCCACAGACTGTAAATGCTTATTATAGCTCTACTACCAACGAGATTTGCTTCCCAGCTGGCATCCTACAGCCTCCATTCTTTGACATGAACGCTGACGATGCCTTCAACTATGGCGGTATCGGTGTGGTAATCGGTCATGAGATGAGCCACGGTTTTGACGATTCTGGTCGTCAGTTTGACAAGGATGGTAATATGTCTGGCTGGTGGAGTGAGGAAGACAACGAGAACTTCAAGCAGCGTGCACAGGTACTGATTGACTTCTTCTCTGGCATTGAAGTAGCTCCAGGTGTTCACGGCAATGGTGCCATGACTTTAGGCGAGAATATTGGCGACCACGGAGGTCTGAAGATTGCTTATACCGCATACAAGAATGCTACGAAAGACAACCCATTGCCTGACAAGGATGGCTTTACTGCCGACCAGCGCTTCTTCTTAGCATTTGCTGGTGTATGGGCTAACAATATTACTGACCAAGAGATTCTGCGTCGCACCAAGACGGATGTTCACTCTTTGGGTCGTTGGCGTGTGAATGGTGCCCTTCCTCAGATTGATGCATGGTACGAGGCGTTCAACATCACCGAGGATGATCCTATGTTTATACCAAAGGAAAAGCGTGCAGATGTATGGTAATCTGTTGAAGTCAATAAAAAAGGCTGCTTGATTGAGCAGCCTTTTTTATTGACTATATGTTTTGCGATTTTCTCTTCTTTTCAGTATATTTGCATAGCTAAAGAAGTTACTATGCGAAGATTTATTTATACATTATTCTTATTGGGCATTGCATCATCTATTGCTGCCCAGATACAACGCACCGACACGCTGAGTGTAGGTTATGCTACAGGTAATGCCAAGACCATGAGCGGAAGTGTGGAAAAAGTGGGGGAAGACCGCATGAACAAAGGTCTTATCACGAACTCTTTGGATGCCTTAAGCGGACAAGCTGCCGGTGTAAGCATATCCACAGGCACTAATACTTCTGCCATGCTGAGCTCGGTACGTGTAAGGGGTACTACCTCGCTAACTGGTGGCAACGACCCCTTGGTCATTATTGACGGAGTACAGAGCGACCTGACCACCCTAAGCAATATTTACCCTGGCGACATTGAAAGTTTCACGATTCTGAAAGATGCATCTGAGACTGCACAATACGGTAGTCGTGGAGCATCAGGCGTGATTGAAGTAGCAACGAAAAAAGGACAAGCAGACAACTTCTATATCAGCTATGACGGCAACGTGGGTTTTGAAAGCATTTACAAGAATATCCAGATGCTGGATGCCACAAGATATAGAAATGTTACGAAAAGCATGGGCATGAACATCGTGGATAACGGATTCAACTCAGATTTCTCCAGCTCCATCACCCGTACAGGTTCCGTGCAACGACATCATGTGGCTTTTGGTGGAGGTACCGAACAATCGTCTTTCCGTGCATCATTAGGCTTCTTAGACCACAACACGGTGATTCAACGCATAGGCAACAGAAACTTCACGGCTAAAATTGACGTGACTCAAATGGGATTCAATGACTGCTTGAAGGTTGACTTGGGCATGTTCGGCTCTTTTCAAAGAAACAAATACATCCATGACATTCAGAAGCTGTTCTATTCATCAGCATCGTTCAACCCCACCTTCAAGACGGGACGAAATGACGATGGCAGTTGGAGTCAATATAGTGATGCCTCGCAAATTAACCATCCCCAGTCATTGCTCGACATCCTCGACCACGACGACAATGCTCACTTCAACACTCACATGAAAGCTTCCTTCGATTTAGGTCACGGCCTCTCAATAGCAGCATTCGGCTCATATTCGTACAATGTGGTGAACCAGTCACAGTTCATGCCAACTTATGTATGGAGCCACGGACAGATATACAGAGGTGAGACCAAGATGGAGGATATGTTAGGTAACATCCTAGTGAGCTACAATCTCAACTTCGACAATCATCATCTGGATCTACTGGGGTTGGCTGAGGTGCAGAAAACCATCCTCAAGGAGTTTCACACCACCTCATCAAACCTCTCCACCAACGATTATGGCTACCATAACCTACAGGCTGGAGCAGAACGGTTATGGGATGGCACGTCATCAAGGTATGAGGATCCACGTATGACATCCTTCATGGGACGTGTGAACTACAGCTATCTGGAGCGTTACTCACTGACTCTCAACATGCGTGCCGATGCCTCGAGCAAAGTTGGCAGGAACCATCGCTGGGGTTTCTTCCCCTCAGTATCTGGTGCATGGGTCATCAGCGATGAGCCGTGGATGCGAACCATCAGGCCTACCGTCAACAACCTGAAGTTGCGTCTGGGTTATGGCTTAAGTGGTAACTTGGGAGCCATTGACAGTTACAACTCACTGGAATTGGTGAAACCCAATGGTGTAGTGCCAGTCAACGGGTCACCAACAGTGACCTTAGGCATCATACGCAATGCCAACCCTGATTTGAAATGGGAGGTGAAGCATACTTTCAACATGGGTCTCGACCTGGGATTCTGGAACAACCGACTGGTGGTGACAGCCGACTATTATCATTCCAAGACCACCGACATGCTGTATATGTATAATGTGACCGTGCCTCCCTACCCTTATGACAAACTGCTTGCCAACATCGGGTCGATGAAGAACAGTGGTTTGGAAATAGGCATTGGTGCATCACTGATACAACAACGTGACATCGATTTCAATGCGAATGTGAACATTGCTTTCCAGCAGAACAAACTGGTATCGCTAAGCGGTAAGTTTGGTAACGATTACCTTACTGCCCCTTCGATGTCAGCCATCGGCACTATCAATGGAGCTGGCTTTCACGGAGGCTATAACGATATTGTCTATCAAGCTGTAGGACAACCGTTGGGTGTGTTCTATTTACCACATTGCACAGGATTGATACCTCAAGCTGACGGTACCTATCGTTATGAGATAGCCGACCTGAATGGTGACGGGGTGAGGGACGTGGCGACCGACCGCTATTTTGCAGGACAGGCTACACCCAAAGTGCTGATAGGTTCTAATTTCAGTTTCCGTTATAAGGATTTCGACATTTCCCTGCAAGTAAACGGTGCTTTTGGCCACAAGATTTTCAATGGCACTGCCCTTACTTATATGAATATAAACTCGTTGCCTTATTACAATGTGATGCCAGAAGCACCAGAGCAACAAATAGGCGACCAGATGGTTACCGACTACTGGCTGGAACGTGGAGACTACCTGAACTTCGATTATCTCACTATTGGATGGAATGTGCCATTGGGCAAGGCGAAGTACGTACGTAACCTGCGACTGTCTTTGTCTGTAAACAACCTCACCACCATTACCAGTTATTCTGGACTTACCCCCATGATTAACAGCAACGTGGTGGGCAACACTTTGGGATTAGATGATAAGCGCACTTACCCTGTATATCGTTCATACTCGTTAGGAGTAAGCATACAATTCTAATTGATAACCGACATGAAAAAGATTTACATCATATTTGCGGCGATAGTGATGACATCGTGCAACTCTTTCCTCGACGAAGAGCCCAAGGACCAAAATGTGGAAGAGTTGGCATACCAAAATGCAAGTTCACTATATCTGAATACTGTAGCCACACTCTATAACTATATAGGTGGCAACACCCAGAGTCAAGGCCTGCAAGGCACCTACCGAGGGGTATATGACTTCAACACATTCACCACCGACGAAGCCATCATCCCCACCCGAGGGAGCGACTGGTACGATGGTGGTTTCTGGCAGGAAATCTTCCTGCACGATTGGGATGCAGGAACGGGTGCGCTGAATGACACATGGAAGTACCTGTATAAGGTCATCGCCCTCTGTAACCGCTCCCTCGAGACACTCGACAGTCATGCGTCACTGCTCAGCACTGACAAGCAGACTGCCTATAACGCTGAAGTGCGTGCCTTGAGAGCCATGTATTACTATTACCTGATGGATATGTTCGGAAGGGTGCCTTTGGTGCTCTCCTCTTCCACACCTATGAGTGAGATTAACCAGAGTACGCGACCTGAGGTGTTCAAATTCGTGATGAAGGAATTGAAATACGCTCACGACATACTGCCCATTACTCGCAGCAATGAACTGAACGACTATTACGGACGCATCACATGTCCTGTAGTGGACTTCCTCCTGGCAAAGATTTGTCTGAACGCAGAAATCTACATGGACGAGAATTGGACCGACGGCATCAGAACGCCAGGAAAAGACATAATGATTGACGTGGACGATCAACAGATGAATGCCTGGGAAGCATGTTTTACTTACTGCAAGTATCTTGCATCTTATGGCTATGATCTCGAGCCCGTCATGAGCGACTGCTTTGCCGTGCATAACGAAAATTCCGTGGAAAACATCTTTACCATCCCCATGGATCCCAGCAAATACGCCAACCAGATGCAGAACCTCTTCCGTTCATACCACTACCGCCATGCCGGCTTGTATGGCATGAGTGGGGAAAATGGCTCCAGTGCCACGTTAGAGGCCCTCGCCACATTTGGATATGGTACCGATGAAACCGACAACCGCTTTGACCAGACATACTACTGGAACCTTATAACAGACGACCAAGGTAATCCTATCATAATGCAGAACGGACAGGTACTGGAATACCATCCTGAAGCCATCAAACTGGATTTGTCGGGAGATGTATATGAGGCGTTGGCAGGTGCCAGGATGAAGAAATATGCCATAGACTACACCTCTACCAAAGACGGCAAACTGATGAACAACGACATCGTGCTGTTCCGCTATGCAGACGTGTTGCTCATGATGAGTGAGGCAAAGGTTCGTAACGGTAAAAATGGTGATGAGGAGCTAAATGCCGTGCGTTCCCGCTCAGGCATGGGCTATCGCAAGGCTACATTGGACAATATCCTAGCTGAAAGGCAATTGGAGTTGGCTTGGGAAGGTTGGCGTCGCCAAGACCTTATCCGCTTCGGTCAGTTCACCAGAGCATATTCCAGTCGCCCGCAGATTCCGAATGAAGACAATGGCTTTACTACTGTCTTTCCCATACCAGGCGACGTGCTCACGCTGAACCCAATCATGAAGCAGAATTATGGCTATGATTGAGCTAATGCTTGGTCGATGGCCTTAGCAAACTGATCGGCACAAGAAGTGAGTTTGTCACCACAAGTGTTGCCACGAAGGGTATCAGCTACCCACTTGGCATCAGCACCTTCCACAAGTTTAGGAATGGCCTTAAGGTTGCCCGGACAACCTTTGGTGAATACGATATTATGCAACTTGCCATCTACGATCTCAAAGTCGATACATTGGGAACAAACGCCCTGAGGAATATAAGAATAATGTGCCATAATAGTGAATATATGATTTATTTGGTGCAAAGATAATAAAAAATAACGTACCTTTAAATAAAGTAGGTAGTGTTTCATCAAAACAAATATCCAAGCATTTTTGGTTTTGTGTTTAACTTGCACTAACTTTGCAATCAAATAAAGCAAATGAACCATGCCTCTTAATATTCCCAAGACATTACCGGCAGTAGATCTGCTGAAGAAAGAGAACATATTCGTGATGGACGACCTCAGAGCCGGATCGCAGGACATACGTCCTTTGCGTATTGCAGTACTGAACCTAATGCCCCTGAAAATCACTACCGAAACAGATTTGATACGTTTACTCTCGAACTCACCCTTGCAGATTGAGCTCTCACTGATGAAAATTAAGAGTCATACCTCGAAGAACACTCCCATAGAGCACATGAAGGCGTTCTATACCGACTTTGAGGAGATGCGACTTCACAAGTATGACGGCATGATTATCACTGGTGCACCCGTGGAACAATTTGAATATGAAGACGTGACCTACTGGGATGAACTGACTGAGATATTTGATTGGGCCCGTACACATGTTACTTCTACCCTCTATATCTGTTGGGCAGCACAAGCTGGTCTGTATCATTTCTATGGAGTACCAAAACACCAACTCAACAAGAAGATGTTTGGGGTATTCGAACACAGAGCACTCGATCCAATGTATCCTATATTCCGCGGATTTGATGACCGCTTTTTCGTGCCACATAGTCGCCATACGGAAATACGCAAGGAGGATATCCTGAAGGTGCCAGAACTGACTTTGCTATCGGAATCAGATATATCTGGCGTTCACATGGTGATGGCTCGTGGAGGCAGGGAATTCTTTGTAACAGGTCATTCGGAGTATTCTCCCATGACACTTGATACTGAGTATCGTCGTGATTTAGGCAAGGGGTTGCCAATCGACATGCCTGTTAACTATTACCAGAACAATGATCCAGAGCAGGGAGTAACTGTTAGATGGAGAGGACATGCTAACCTACTGTTTACCAATTGGCTGAATTATTACGTATATCAGGAGACTCCTTATGATATCGAAACGATCTGTTGAACTCCTGTCTCCTGCTAAGAACCTAGAGTGTGGAATCGCAGCAATAGACCATGGGGCGGATGCTGTGTATATTGGTGCTCCGAAATTTGGGGCAAGAGTAGCAGCCGGCAATTCGATAGAAGACATTGCCAAACTGATTGAGTATGCTCATCTTTTCAATGTTCGCATTTATGTGACAGTGAATACTATCCTCAAGGAAGACGAATTACAAGAAACTGAACAATTGATATGGGAGTTGTTCCATATTCATGTGGATGCACTGATTGTTCAGGACATGGGTATCACACGACTGAATCTTCCCCCTATTCCCCTGCATGCCAGTACACAGATGGACAACCGGACCCCAGAGAAGGTGCTGTTTTTAGCGAAAGCTGGTTTCAAACAAGTAGTATTGGCTAGGGAGCTGACACTACAAGAAATCAAGGATATTCATCAGACTTACCCTAATGTAGCGTTAGAAGTGTTTGTGCATGGCGCTTTGTGCGTGAGCTACAGTGGACAGTGCTATGCCTCACAGGCATGCTTTGGACGCAGTGCTAACCGAGGCGAATGTGCTCAATTCTGCCGACTTCCTTTCAATCTACTGGATGCTGATGGTCAGGAGATAATGCACGAAAAACACCTCTTGTCGCTGAAGGACATGAACCAATTGGACTTACTGGAGCAGTTAATGGATGCAGGTGTTTCCTCCTTTAAGATTGAAGGCCGACTTAAAGACGTTGGCTATGTGAAGAATGTGACGGCTGCCTATAGACAGAGAATAGACCAAATTCTGCAACGCAGGACAGAATATCATAATACCTCATCTGGCACCTGCGAATATACCTTTACACCCAACCTAGCAAAGAGCTTCAATCGTGGGTTTACCCACTATTTCTTAGAGGGGAGGCAATCAGACATTGCCCAGTTTAATACTCCCAAGGCAATGGGCGAAGAGATGGGGTATGTGAAGGAGGTACATGGCAACCAAATAATAGTTGCTGGTGTAAAGCCTTTCAATAATGGTGACGGACTCTGTTTCTTAGATAACGAGGGCAAGTTGCAGGGTTTCCGTGTGAACCGCGTGGAGCAAAATCGTTTGTTCTTAGCCAATAGGATAGAAGAATTGAAACCCAAGACAGTGCTCTACCGCAATTTGGATTACAGATTCGAGCAGACTTTGGCCAAACACAGTGCCGAACGTATAATAGGTATTAGTTGGCAACTGACCGAAACTACCGATGGCTTTGCCCTGACTGCCACCGATGAGGATGGCAATGTGGCGAGTCGCTCATTTGCATATGAGAAGCAGCAAGCGGAAAAGCCGCAAGGAGAGAATATTCAGAAACAGTTGTCAAAGCTGGGGAATACACCATATAGAGTTAAGAATGTAGAGTGTAGAGTTGAGAGTTTTATTCCTTCTTCTGCACTGGCAGATTGGCGCCGTCAAATCATTGACGAGCTGACGAAAGTGCGAATAGCCAACTATCCACAGGAGGTAGTAGAGTGGCAACAGACTGAGCACCCCTATTTGCAGTCCTCTCTTACCTATTTGGGCAATGTAATGAACACCAAGGCACGTGAGTTTTATGTCGGTCATGGAGTGACGCATATGGATGATGCTTTCGAGAAACAACCAATAAATAAGGCAGTGGTGATGTTCTGCAAACATTGCATTCGCTTTGCGATGGGATGGTGCCCTACAAGGCAAAATGGCAAGTCACCCTACAGGGAACCATACTACTTGCAGAGCTTGGACGGGAAGCGGTTTAAGTTGGTCTTTGATTGCAAGAATTGTCAAATGAAATTAATTATGGATAATTGAAAAAGTGGCTATACATATTAGCTGGACTGATAGTTTTGGCAAGTTGCCATTATCCTTATCGGGAAATGCTGGAGAGCGAGGAACTTGAAGAGGCTACTCGTGATTCGCTCACCATGCTTTACGAGCGTCATTATGCCCCAGGTGTGAATCTGGAACTTTTGACTGACTCGCTGAATCTGGCTTGTCTGCCTCTGCAGAACTGCACCAATATGCTATATAAAGGCGACCGTGTGGTGGTGGCAGAGATACGCAAAGACACTACCGATGTTAATGACAGCATTTGGGTGAAGCTTGCCCACTCTGATGGTGTACAAGGATGGGTATATGAGAAAGACTTGAAATTTCAGTTTGTACCTACCGACAGTATCTCCCAGGCCATTCATGCGTTCAGTGGCTCCAACAAAGCCGTACTGGCATTTATGATGGCCATTTTCATCGCTTTCTTTTTGGTGAGGGGTTACCAGCGAGAGCCATTCAAATTGGTATGGTTTAACGATATCGATAGTCTGTATCCACTTTTTCTCTGTCTGGTAGTGGCATTCAGCGCCACACTCTATGAAACCATGCAGCTTTTTGCCCCCGACACATGGGAGACTTTCTACTACAATCCCACGTTTTCACCGATGGAGTTGCCTTGGATACTTACTCTGTTCATAGGTAGTCTATGGCTCATCATTATAGCCTGCATTGCGGCAGTGAGCGAAGTGTTCCACCACCTGTCGGGCTGGAGTGTGCTTTATTACTTGGTAGGACTAATGGCAGCATGCATATTCTGTTACCTTTTTTTCATGCTCACCACACACCTCTACCTTGGCTATTTCTTTTTGTTGCTGCTTACGACAATGTTCCTTCGTCGCCTATGGCTACGTACCTTACGTTACCCGTATAGATGTGGACAATGCGGACAAAAACTTCGCCAAAAGGGAGTTTGTCCGCATTGTCGCACACACAACAATTAAATCATTAAAACCTCAATCAAAATTTAGCTTCGTATTTTGCTGCAAAGTTAGTAGAAATTGGGCTGTCAAACAATCCTCATATATAATGATTTAAATGGAGTCTGCCTCAATATAGCCACGCATTACGGCATAGATGGTAAGACCCGATACCGACTTGATTCCCAACTTTTCAGTAATGTTCTTGCGGTGGGTAATAACAGTAGTAAGACCGATATTGAGCTTGGTGGCAATCTCTTTATTGATATATCCACGAGCCACGAGACTCAGCACTTCAATCTCGCGCATGGTGAGTTCGTTTCGTATTGGTATCTGTGAAGAAAGGACATTAGGATGTACACCACCAGGATGACCTGGATGATGACCATGCTCATGCAACTTAATGATAGACTTAACCAGATGCTGCTCGTCTTGATTGATATTAAGTGAGAATACACCTGAAAGCTGAGTCTGGGTATCGGAATTGCACAACACCACCGTCTGGTATTTCTTGTGCAGGAAGAATGCAGTGTGCTCCAGATAGATTTGCATGGACACAAAGTAGTGGGCAAACATATCAGGTGTATCATCCATCAGTTCAGCAAACGAGCCAAAAGTACGAATAGTAAAATTGGGGATAATCTCTTCCAGCAGCCTCTCCAGTCCTAACCTTGCCAATGAGTTGTTATCAATAATTGCAATTTCTCTCTCCATATTACCTACTTTATATAATTAAATGCAGCTTCGGCACATCGTTCTCCATCTACTGCCGCAGAAACAATGCCACCAGCATAGCCAGCTCCCTCACCACAAGGAAACAAGCCCTGCACTCGCACATGCTGCAATGACGCGTTATCACGCAGGATGCGTACAGGCGACGAAGTACGTGTTTCCACACCAATTACAATGGCTTCATTGGTAAGAAATCCATGACTCTGTTTACCGAAATAGCGTAAGCCGTCACGAAGTCGATCAGCAACGAACGAAGGCATCCAGAAGTGCAAAGGCGAAGGAATCAAACCAGGAGCATAACTGCTCTCTGGCAAACTGCCTCCTAAGCGACCATTCACAAAATCTGCCATACGTTGTGCTGGGGCCGTCTGTTTGTAGTTACCCTGCATCCAACATAAACGTTCCAAATCAACTTGATACCTCATCATCTTCAAAGGAGTATCTTCAAGATCCTCGATATCTTCAGGCCGTATCTCCACCACCATACCACTATTGCTCCAAGCTGTATTGCGATGGCTCGGACTCATGCCATTGACCACAATCTGCTCAGGCCCCGTAGCAGCAGGTACCACAATGCCACCCGGACACATGCAAAAGCTATAGACACCCCTGCCCCTCACCTGAGTTACGAAACTGTATTCGGCGGCTGGCAGGTATTTGCCCCTGCCCTCGCCGCGATGGTACTGTATCTGATCGATGCGATGGGCAGGGTGCTCCAGACGTACACCTACAGCAATGCCCTTGGCTTCAATCTCCACGCCATTGGCATTGAGCCACTCATAAACATCACGAGCTGAATGACCGGTAGCCAAGATGACAGGGCCCATAAACTCCTGTCCCGTATTGGTAAGAATGCCCACCACCTTATTATTCTTAATGATAATGGCATCCATGCGAGTTTGAAAATGCACCTCCCCTCCACATTCTATTATAGTGTGGCGCATATTCTCAATCACTCCCGGCAACTTGTCGGTACCGATATGCGGATGGGCATCTATCAGAATATCAGTAGATGCTCCATGCTGGCAGAAAACATTGAGTATCTTCTCTACATTACCCCGTTTCTTGCTACGGGTATAAAGTTTGCCGTCTGAGTAGGCACCTGCTCCACCCTCTCCAAAGCTGTAATTGGACTCACTATCCACCATTTGGGTACGCGAGATATTGGCAATGTCGAGCTTACGCTGGTGCACATCCTTACCCCGCTCAATCACGATAGGACGCAAGCCCAACTCAATAAGGCGTAAAGCAGCAAACAACCCACCAGGACCTGCACCAACCACCACCACCTGCGGTTTATCAGACACATCGTAGTATTCAACAGGTGTATAGGCAAGTTCCTCAGGTTGTTCATTGACATATACCCGTAAGGTGAGATTGACAAAAATGGTACGCTGGCGAGCATCAATGCTGCGTTTAAGAATTCGGATGGCATTGATGCCACTCAGTCCTTTCTCTTCAAACAGATAGCCTTTGATACGCTCAATATCTGCTGCTATTTCTGGCAAAACCCTTATTTGATAGTCATTCGTCATACTTTATCCGAACAAAATGCGAAACGCCTCTTCCACCTTGCGAACAGACACTAGTTCAATATCCAACTTACTGATATCGATACCCTTCAGATTATACTTAGGTATCAAGAAACGTTTGAAACCTAACTTCTTAGCCTCACTTATACGTTGCATAATGCGGCTTACAGGACGAATCTCGCCACTCAGGCCTATCTCGCCTGCCATACAAACCCCCGGTTCTATAGCGGCATCCATATTACTCGATAAAATTGCACTGATAACGGCTAGGTCGATTGCCGTATCGTTGACACGTAAGCCACCTGCGATATTGAGGAATACATCCTTTTGTGCCAGTTTGAAACCCACGCGTTTCTCAAGCACTGCCAACAACATGTTCATTCTTCTTAAATCGAAACCTGTGGCAGAATGTTGGGGATAACCATACACAGCACTGCTAACTAAGGCCTGCACCTCAATCAAGAAAGGACGAATGCCCTCAATGGCACCAGCGATGGCAATACCACTCATTCCCTCATGCTCCTGATTCAACAACAACTGGGAAGGATTACTTACCTGACGCAAACCATCCTGCCGCATCTCGTAGATACCCAGTTCATCAGTACTGCCAAAGCGGTTTTTGTTGCTGCGCAGGATGCGGTACATATAATGCTGATCGCCCTCAAACTGCAATACAGTATCTACAATGTGCTCTAATATCTTCGGTCCAGCCAGGGTACCTTCCTTGTTGATGTGACCTATCAGTATCACGGCCGTATGCGTCTCTTTGGCAAAACGCAGGATGGCTGCAGCACATTCCCTCACTTGTGTAATGTTGCCTGGCGACGAATCTACCAACTCTGTATAGATGGTCTGGATAGAATCAATAATCAGAATATCGGGCTCTACCTTTTTGATTTGTATAAAGATTTGTTCGAGGGAAGTTTCACAGAGAATCAGACAGTCGCCTCCCCCTCCCCTAAGTCTGTCAGCTCTCAATTTCAGCTGTCGCTCACTCTCCTCACCACTGACATAGAGGATTCGCTTTTCGGGCATTTGCAATACGGTTTGCATGACCAGTGTACTCTTGCCAATGCCTGGTTCGCCACCCAGCAAAACCAGCGAACCTTTTACCAATCCACCACCTAACACGCGATTCAACTCTTCGTCGTGCATGTCGATACGTGGCTCGGCAGAAGCATCTATGTCTTGCAATCTTACGGGTTGTTGACTGCGCATAGAGTCGTGTCCTAAGCTGGCACTCTTGGCAGGCGATTCCTTGTATATCACCACCTCCTGAAAAGTATTCCACTGTCCACACGAGGGGCATTTGCCCAGCCATTTCGGGGAGTCGTAGCCACAATTCGAGCAAACATAAGCTGATTTATCTTTTGCCATTCGTTTATTTCTTATAATTAAGATGCAAATATATAGATTTATTTCTATCTTTGCAACTAAAATACTAGAACAAAACAACAGTTATGAAGTTTGCAATCATTGGCAATATCTATCAGAGCGAGAAGTCACTGCACGCCGAGCACCTGTTGGGTTTGCTGCGCCATTATAAGGCCAAAATATTGGTAGAAAAGGCTTTTGCTGAGTTCTTGCAACACGAGCAGCATCTGAACATCCCTGTCAGTGAGCAGTTCGAGGGCAAAGCTTTTGAAGCCGATATGGCGATTAGCTTGGGTGGAGATGGCACTTTCCTGAAAGCAGCCAGCATTTTAGGCAGCCGTAACATTCCTATCCTGGGTATCAACACTGGGCGACTCGGTTTTTTGGCCGACATACTGCCTGAGGAAATGGATGTGACCATTGACGAGATCTATGCTAACCACTACAAGATTGAGGAACGTGCGGTATTGCAACTCACCACCAGCAACGCATTAAGCATCCCCACATGTGCCCTTAACGAGGTGGCGATACTGAAGCACGATAGTTCGTCGATGATTAGCATTAAAGCGTTTATTAACCATGAGCACCTGAACACCTATCAGGCCGACGGATTAATTATAGCTACACCTACTGGTTCTACAGGTTATTCTCTGAGTGTGGGTGGACCAGTTATTGCCCCGCAGAGTAAGACGATGGTCATTACCCCTGTGGCACCACATAGTCTGAACTGTCGTCCGTTGGTGGTACGCGATGATTGGGAGATTACCTTGGAGATAGAGAGTCGTAGTCATAATTTCATGGTATCAGTGGATGGCAGAAGCGAGTCTTGCGATGAGAGTACTCGCCTGCGTATTACCAGAGCCCCTTACTCTGTAAAACTTGTGAAAAGGTTCGACCACCAATACTTCAATACCTTGCGAAGCAAGATGATGTGGGGAGCCGATGCACGATAGCAAGGGATTAAGTAAAATATTTATTAAATATCTGTGATAAACTGCACAAATATTGCAGGTTTTTTCATAAATTTGCATGTGATATACAAAAGCGATTACTTTAACATTTAAAATAACTTATTATTATGAAGTTCTTAACTGACGAAAAATTAGTCATTGTTGGTGCCGGTGGTATGATTGGCTCTAACATGGTGCAGAGTGTGCTCATGCTCGGACTGACTCCAAACATTTGTATGTATGACATCTATGAGCCAGGTGTTCATGGCGTTTACGATGAGATGTGTCATTGTGCATTCCCTGAAGCAAACCTTTCTTATACGGTTGATGCGGCAGAGGCTTTCACTGGTGCAAAATACATCATTTCTTCTGGTGGAGCTCCTCGTAAGGAGGGTATGACTCGTGAAGACTTGCTCAAGGGCAACTGTCAGATTGCAGCAGACTTCGGTGAGAACATCAAGAAATACTGTCCTGACGTAAAACACGTAGTTGTTATATTCAACCCTGCTGACGTTACAGCATTGACCGCTCTGATTCACTCTGGTTTGAAGCCAAATCAGCTGACCTCTTTGGCAGCTTTGGACAGCACTCGCTTGCAGCAGCAATTGGCACTGGAGTTCGGTGTACGTCAGGACAAGGTAACCAAGGCTTACACCTATGGTGGTCATGGCGAGCAGATGGCAGTATTTGCCAGCAAGGCACTGATTGACGGCAAGCCTCTGAGCGAGATGAATCTGTCAGAAGAACGTTGGGCAGAAATCAAGCACATGACTATCCAAGGTGGTAGCAATATCATCAAGTTGCGTGGTCGTTCTTCATTCCAGAGCCCGGCTTATCAGGCTGTCAAGATGATTGAAGGCGCTATGGGTGGCGAACCTTTCACCTGGCCTGCTGGTTGCTTCGTAAAGGCTTATGGCTTCGAGAACGTAATGATGGCTATGCCTACTATTATTGACAAAGACGGCGTTCACTTCACCAAGCCTGAGGGAACTGCAGAGGAAATGGCAGCGCTGAATGCATCTTACGAACACTTGCAGAAGATGCGCGATGAGCTGGTAACTCTTAATATCATTCCTCCTATCGCTGACTGGAAGAAGGAGAACCCAAATCTCTAAATATTGGGTTGGTTTAGTTAAAACATCTTAGAAGCTGCGTCTAAATGGCGCAGCTTTTTTTTATTTCAACTAAAATGTTTACATTTGTGGCGGATTTACTATAAACAGTTGAGATTATGAAGAAAAACGTTTTGATAGGCATTATTGGCGTCATCTTGGTAGCCGCACTTGCAGGCGTGACTTATATGCTTTTCAATGAGAAGCAAGCTAACCGAGAGATGCAGGAGGAATTCAAATTAGAGAAAGAAGACCTAGAGAACGAATATACCAACTTTGCACATCAGTACGACGAACTAAAAATGACGGTGGCTAACGACTCACTGGCACAATTGCTGGAGCAGGAACAACTCAAGACCCAGCGATTGTTGGAGGAATTGCGCACGGTGAAGAGCACCAATGCTACTGAAATCAGACGATTGAAGAACGAGTTGGCTACTTTGCGTAAGGTGATGGTGGGTTACGTGAATCAGATAGATTCGCTGAACCGCTTGACAGAGCAGCAACGTGTGCAGATTGCCGAAGTGACTGAGAAATATGAAGAGGCAAGCCGTCAGGTAAGTTCACTGAGCGAGGAGCGCAAGACACTGACCAAGCAAGTGACATTGGCAGCTCAGTTGGATGCTACCAATATCAGTGTCTTCCCACAAAACAAACGTGGCAAGGAGGCTAAGAAAGTTAAGGATGTCCAAAAGTTGCGCGTCAGTTTCAACATTGCCCGCAACATCACGGCACAGGCTGGCGAGAAGACAGTATATGTTAGAATCAGTAAGCCAGATAACGATGTGCTGACCAAGGATCGCAACGACACTTTCTCTTACGAGAACCGTCAGTTGGCATACTCTATGAAGAAGTACATCGAATATACTGGCGAAGAGCAGGCTGTAACGGTCTATTGGGACGTCAATGAGGTACTTTATGCTGGCAATTATCGAGTGGATATCTTTGCCGATGGCAACCTTATAGGCTCTGGTTCATTCGCACTGAGCAAGTAATAAGCACTATTTCTACTCGCAATTTCCATTCAAAAGCGACAGACTATAACGTCTATATTTTCATAATAATCCCCGAAAGCTAAACTGCTTTTGGGGATTATTATTTATGGATGCATCTCGACAATCTGCGTAGGTGCTTGTTCAAGGTTACGCTTATCGACCTGACGTACTACAGTAGCTGCCAGTTGCATAAAGGCACGACCCGTGAGGGTATCACTATGCAACGCAGCGGGCTCACCTGCATCACCACTTTCGCAAATACTCTGTACAATAGGTATCTGACCTAACAGGGGTACATTCATCTCTTCTGCCAAGTGTTTCACGCCCTCCTTGCCGAAAATATAGTATTTGTTGTCGGGTAACTCGGCAGGAGTAAACCATGCCATGTTTTCTACCAAGCCCAAAATAGGAACATTGACTTTGTCATTGGTAAACATATTGATGCCCTTGCGTGCATCTGCCAATGCCACATCTTGCGGTGTGCTCACCACAATAGCACCAGTCAAAGCAATAGTCTGTACAATGGTAAGATGAATATCGCTAGTGCCAGGAGGCAAATCGATGACAAAGTAATCTAAATCGCCCCAGTCAGCATCGCCAATGAGTTGCTTCAACGCATTGCTGGCCATGCCTCCACGCCAAAGGGTGGCCTGATCTGGGTCAACAAAGAAACCAATAGACAGCAGTTTCACGCCGTATTTCTCTACAGGCATGATGAGGTCGCGCCCATCTTTATGCACGGAAAAAACCTGCGTCTGCTCTACCTGAAACATTTTAGGAACTGAAGGACCAAAGATATCAGCGTCCAACAAACCGACACGAAAACCCATACGCGCCAAAGCGACAGCCAAGTTGGCAGCGATGGTGCTCTTGCCTACTCCACCCTTACCGGATGATACGCCAATGATATTCTTTACATTGGGCAGCAACTGACCTACCTCTGGACGAGGTGCCTGCTTACTCTCGGCAGTGATAGTCACCTGCACATCAGGGGACACATAAGTATGTATGGCTTTCTCTGCCGCTTTCAGGATAGAAGCCTTGAAAGGGTCGGTAGATTTTTCAAATACAATAGAGAAGCTAACCGACATACCATCGATACGCATATTGTCGGCTATCATGTCTGCCTCCACAAGGTCTTTGCCTGTACCTGGATAGCGGACGGTTTTAAGAGCATCTTTGATTAAGTTAGGATATAAGGTCATGTTATTTGGATTTTTCAAGGCTGCTACGTTTACTGCGGTTATAGCTGCGGTAATCGTCAAGTTCTATCTCTACATCGGGTTCTTGCAAGTCGCCTTCCAGAGGCAAGCCAAAGCTAATATACTTGATGGTGATACCTCTGTCCAGCCACTGCTGTTCATAGTAAGTACGGATGGCCAACACATCATCCACCATACCACTGTGATAAAGGTCGTTGGTCATCGCCTTCAGGGGCAGCATGTTCAACTCTACCAACAAACGCGTATAGGTGAACATAAAATTGCTGTCGGTCTTAAGGTGAATCACGCCCCCCTCTTTCATGAAACGACGATATCGCTCCAAGAAGTAAGTAGATGTCAGTCGCTTGGTCACTTTCTTCATCTGAGGATCTGGGAACGTGAGCCATATCTCGCTTACCTCACCAGGCGCAAAGAAACGGTCAATCATCTCAATGTTAGTACGCAGGAATGCCACATTCTTCAAGCCCTCCAGTAACGACTGCTTGGCTCCCGTCCACATACGGGCACCTTTGATATCCACAGCTATATAATTACACAAAGGGTTGAGACGTGCCAAGCCCAAGGTATATTCAGCTCGGCCACATCCCAACTCCAATATAATAGGATGGTCGTTATGAAAAAAAACCTCGTTCCATTTTCCTTTCATCTCAAACGGATGATCTTCCGCCACAGAATAAGGATATTGGAAAACATGAGGGAAGTTTTCCATATCGGCAAATTTCTGCAATTTTCCTTTACTCATGTCAATCGAGTATGGTTACCCAGCCATGTACGTCTGGCTCATCGCCATACTGAATGCCACGCAGCTTGTTGTACAGCTTCGTAGAAATAGGACCAGGCTTGCCATCAGCACTGAATGTGAAACGCTGTTTGGTATCGAGGTCGTCTATATAAGAAATAGGACTGATAACTGCAGCAGTACCACAAGCACCAGCCTCCTCGAAGGTTGCCAGTTCTTCCTCGGGAATCTGACGGCGCTCCACCTTCAAGCCCAGATCTTCTGCCAACTGCATCAAGCTCTTGTTGGTAATAGATGGCAGGATTGAAGTTGACTTAGGAGTGATATAGGTATTGTCTTTGATGCCGAAGAAATTGGCAGCACCACACTCGTCCATGTATTTCTTCTCTTTGGCATCGAGGTAGAACTCGCAACTATAGCCCAAGTCATGTGCCTTTTTGTTAGCAGTCAGACTGGCTGCATAGTTGCCACCCACCTTATAGATACCAGTACCGAGAGGGGCCGAACGGTCGTGCTCGCGAATAATCACGTAAGGATTGGTAGAGAAACCACCCTTGAAGTAAGGACCTACTGGTGTAACGAAGATCAAAAACAAATATTCAGAAGCTGGATGCACACCTACCTGTGCGCTGATGCCCACCAGCAAAGGGCGGATATAAAGGGTAGCACCGCTCTCGTAAGGAGGCAGGAAACGCTCATTAAGCTTAACTACTTTCTTGACTGCTTCTACGAATGTCTCAGTAGGCAGTTGAGGCATAAGGATGCCGTCGCAGGTAGATTGCATACGAGCTGCATTCTCCTCCACACGGAAGATACGTATCTTGCCATCCTTGCCACGATAGGCCTTCAAGCCCTCGAAACACTCTTGGCCATAATGCAGACAGGTAGCAGCCATGTGCATAGGAATGGTTTCTTCGCTACATGTCTCGATTTCACCCCACTTACCGTTACGGTAATAAATTCTCACGTTGTAGTCCGTCTTCATGTATCCAAAAGACAGATTTTTCCAATCAATCTCGTTCATATCTTAAACTGTTAGATTACTTTTCATTTGCAATAATTGGTTGCAAAAATAGCAATAAATAATTACAATTACTGCTTTTCCTGTGATAATTTTTTAATTTCCTCATCGGCTTTGGTCAATTTGTCATTGCAGAACGCAATCAGCTTATTGGCTTCCTTAATCATATCTGCCAACTGGTCGATATCCAATTCGCCACTTTCTATCTGCGATACTATCTTCTGTAGCCGTTCAAAGGCCTGGGTATATGTTTCGGTTTTCATAATGAATAAAGGATAATTATTTAACTATTGAGGTAAGTTCGCCTTGCTTCAGACGGGTCACAATTTCGTCGCCTGAATGGAGCATAGAGGCGTCTTTTATTACTTTGCCATCTTTCAACGTAATGCTATAGCCACGTGCCAAGAGCTTGTCAGGCGAGGCATCTGCCGTTTTCTGCTGAAGCAACTTTAACTGGAACTGTCTTTTCTCGATATGTGACATCGAAAGTTGCAAAAGCTGTTGCTTGAGCAGTGGAAGTAGCTGCTTCTGACGCTCCACTTGCAACACAGCCGCCTGAGATATGCTATGACGTACATTCATCAAGAACATCTTGTGGCCGTTGATACGTTGCATCGCCCTGGTAGGGATGCGTGTCTGAAGACGAAGAAGGCGCTCCTTGCACTCTGCCAACAAAGTAGCCGTACCATGATATAGACGTTGCGACAGGTCTTCCAGAATGTCTGCCACCTCCTGCATCCTACCTATCAGGAACTCAGCCGCAGCGGTAGGAGTCTTAACACGAGTATGTGACACCATGTCCAACACGGTATCGTCACGTTCATGTCCAATGCCGGTGATAATAGGTAAAGGGAACTGTGCCACAGCTGCTGCCAGAGGATAAGTATCGAAACCTGTGAGGTCGGAAGTGGCACCACCACCACGGATGATAACCACCACATCGAACTCGTCTTCACGAGCATAGATGTTGTCCAATGCCTGCAGAACGGACTGCTCCACCCCTTCACCTTGCATAATGGCAGGGAACAGTTCTGTATGGAAATAGAATCCGCCAGCGTTGTTTGCCAACTGGTTGGAGAAGTCGCCATAACCAGCTGCCGTAGCAGAAGAGATGACAGCAACACGCTTAGGTAGCACGGGCATCTCCAACTCTTTATTGAGTTCCAGCACACCTTCTTCTTGCAACTGGCGTAAGATTTCCTGACGTTTGCGCGCCATATCGCCCAAGGTGTAGGATGGATCAATGTCCAATACATTGAGTGAATAACCATACAATTCATGGAAAGAAACACTTACCTCTACCAGTACTTTGATGCCAGCGGTAAACAACTGACCCGTGGCTCGCTCAAAGGTAGGCTTCAAGATGGCAAACACATTGCGCCAGATATTGCCTCGTGCCTTCGCCACCAGTCCGTTGCCACGACGGTCCTTCTGCACAAACTCCACATAGCAATGGCCATTGTTGACACGCGCCTCGCTGAGCTCTGCCTGTACCCAATAGGTATCAGGCATGCCCAACTCAAGGGTCTCCTTAACCAATTCGTTTAGTTCGTACAGCGTTATTGGTTCCATAGACTATCGATTAAGATAGTTTTGGTAGGCCTGCCACATATCAGGTATGCCATAGCCATAAATGTTATCAGGATAAGCTGCACGATCTCCTGCCTGACGCACTAGTTCCATCACCTCCTTGGCATTCAGCGTAGGACAAGCCTGCCACAGACAAGCTACCATGCCACAAATAATAGGTGATGCAAACGACGTACCGTTGGCTTTCCCCTGACTGCCATGTGAATTGATGACATCAGCTCTCACGCCTGCTGCCACAACATCAGGCTTGATACGTCCATCCTGAGTGTTGCCCACAGACGAGAACGAAGCGATGACACCTGTTTGCCATACCATAGCTCCAACAGTAAGCACATTCTCTGCATCTCCAGGAGGAGTAATTTTCTTCCATACAGAATTGCCTGAGTTGCCTGCGCTGCACACCAGAATCATGCCTTTATCAGCCAAACGGCCTGCCACACGGGAGATGACAGAGCGCTGTCCGTCCAAATCCCTGAGCTGGAAATTCATTGAAGCATCATCAAACTCATTATATCCCAACGAAGTATTGAGGACATCAACCCCCACACTATCAGCAAACTCAACTGCCGCTGCCCAATAGTCTTGCTCAATAGGATACTCTGAATCTGAATCCTCACTACGCAAAAGCCAATAGGAAGCCTCTGGAGCTGTACCTATCATCACGCCAGGCTTGTTGGCAGCCATGCACGACAGCACACTCAGTCCGTGAGTAGATTCAGCAAATATATCATCAGCAGGATCAACAAAATCCCTAGTACCCAACACCTTTACATTGTCCAAGGCTGGGATGCGGTCAAAATTATGGAAGCCACCATCTATCACGGCAATGGTCATACCCTGCCCTTTGAAGCCTGCTGCATGCAACAGTTCGGCCTTACTGACATGAATCTGTCCGTAACCAGTGCCATAGATAGTGTCTGGATTCACTGTCAGTTCACTGATGATGGTATCTCTGCGTGCTGGAGTAATAGAGGTACTAGGCGCCTTCCATACCTTAACAGCCTGCTTCACAAATGGCAAAGCACGAATTACATCAATTTTGGTCGTGTCATTGCATGACACCGTTACGAAGTTCTCCCACTTGCTTGTGACCAACACCTTCACACCCGTTTTCTGGATGGCCTTGATATAAGCCTCTGGCACGGGTAAGTCGGTAGAATCCACCTGTATATTCTGTTTCTGTCTGCGTTGCAATGCTTTGGCAGAAAGAAACTTATCAGGATGCTTTAAACTGAACTTAGTGGCTGCTTTGTCTTTTAAATCAATATGGTAACGCAATGTATCCTGTGCACTCAAACTTACACTTGCCACCAATGCCAGCAAACATGATACATACAATATTCTTTTCATATGTTAGATAAAAACATTATTTCGTTATCGTATAGGTGCCAGCCTGATAATCCTTAGACTCAGTTTCACCCGGCAAAGTAACGGTAGCTGTTGCTCCCTCAGGTACCGTGAACTCCCAAGTCCACTGGTCGCCCTCATACTTCCAAGCACTGCGAATCAAGCCAGCAGCCGACTGATAATTAGCATCTAGATGACCCAAACGCTTATCAGGCAGAGGTTTCATGATAATATGCTTGAAACCGGGCTGATCAGGATCAGCAGCAATGCCGGCAGCAGATTCCCAAATCCACGCACATACAGCTCCGTAGGCATAGTGGTTGAAACTATTCATACCCTGAGGTCCCATGCCTTTGTCCAGCATGTAACTATTCCAACGCTCCCAGATGGTAGTAGCTCCATTATCTATAGAATAAAGCCAACTAGGATTCTTACGCTGCAGCAACAACTCATAAGCAATGTCACCCATGCCGTTATCCGTCAGCGTCTGCATCAGAATAGAGGTACCCAAGAAGCCTGTCTGCAAGCAGTTGTCATGTTCTTCAAAATTCTTGCGCAGGCGAGCTATGATATTCTCTTTTGCCACATCGCCCACAAGATGGTTCTTCAAAGCAAATAAAGCAGGGGTCTGCATGGTGTTCAGGATATCAGTTTTGAAGCTTCCGTCAGGTTTCAGGAACTGAATCTTAATGTATGTTCTCGCATCATTCACCATGCGCTGATAAACAGTAGCATCACGATTGGTAGCCACCGCCATGTCACGCATCATCTCAGCATCTATCAGCCAATAAGAAGCACCCAGGTAGCTCCAATAGGTGATAGCATCAGCCAATGGCACCCTACCCTTAGGAGTATCTGTGAACGCACCACCGCCACAGCTTTCCAGTGGCTCATAGCTCAGCCAGTCGCCCCACTGGTAGTTGCCATTCTCAGCACTCAGTGCATTATGGTCATAATGAGTTTCATTCACATGGTTCATAAAGCGGTTCATTGCCTCCCAGTTCTCATCGATAATGCTGGTATCACCAAACTGCTTCCACACTGTCCAAGGCACAATAATACCTGCATCAGCCCATCCCAAGCGCATCATGTTCTCACCATACTGTGCAGTAGGAGCCACACCTGGGAAAGCGCCCGTCTCACTCTGAGAATCACGCATATCACGCATCCACTTGTGGAAGAAACTATCGGTATTAGCAAAGAATGAACCAGTTTCTGTGAATACCTGGGTATCTGCCGTCCAGCCCAAACGTTCGTTGCGCTGTGGACAATCGGTAGGAACTGACAGATAATTAGAACGTTGTCCCCAAAGAGTATTAGATATCAGCTTGTTTATCAATTCATTGCCAGTAGTGATGACACCAGTTTCCAAGTTTTCAGCGATAGAAGTTACAGGGATAGACTGTATAGACTTAATAGTCACCTGACCCGTAGCCGTAATAGAGGCAAAGCGATAGCCGAAGAAAGTGCAATGTGGATAGTAAGATACAAAGTCTTCATTGTTGGCAAAGGTATAAGAAAGCACCATACCACCAGCAGTGGCGATGCGCAGGTTATCGCGATGTACACTGCCCTCAGGACCATCCATACCACGACTCTTGGCACCGTTGCCATCATTCAGTATCTCACCTGGAAGACAAGTAAGTGTAGTTCCTTCAGCAGCCTTAAACGTGAATGCAGGCACAGCAGCAGCATTCTGACCAAAGTCAACAACCAAAGTCTCGCCTGCTTCCAAAGTGATTTCCTCACCAGTTGCATATTCACGACTAATCACCACCTTACCAAACTCCTCATCCTTGGTATTCTCAATATCTTTCCAAACATATGTCTTAACTGGATTCAACACCAGGTCATGACGGAGATACACCTCTGCACCTGCTGAAGGGAGAATCTCTCCATTGAACTCAGTATTAACCTCTGGAGCCTTGAGCTGATCAGCCACCAAATATCCCATTGGCTCACGGGCATCATATTCCTCACCGTCAAAAATACCTGCATGCTTCACCGGACCAGCTATACCAGCCTTCCAATTCTCCGTGTCAGAGCCAAAGAGTTGAGTGGTACCATCAGAATAAGTAAGCTGCAACACACCCCTGAAAGCACACTTCTTACCAATCATACCATCGTGACCTGAAGGAGTGATAATCTTGTCACCCCACCATCCTGGTGTTACTTGTACAGACAGCGCGTTTTCACCACCAGCCTTCTTCTCCAACATAGGAGTGATATCATAGGTAAACGAGCGCTTGGTCTTGGCATAATGGGTAAAACCAGGCTTTAGTACCTCATCGCCAACAGCCTCGCCATTCACATAGAGTTCATAAACACCTAGTGCTGTGGTCATCCAGATGGCTTTGGTTACTTTCTTTTCGTTCCTCACGTTAGAGACAAACCAATTGGCACCATCGGCAGCACGCCAGTTACCTGGTTCCCAAACTATACCCTGCACCACTGGTGCATCCACCACAGATATCCACTGTGAAGCATTCCATGCTGATGACTCCAACGCATTAGTCTTGCTATACCTCTCTTTCTGATTCTCAGTAACGCAGCCTGTCAGCGACAGCAAAGCCGTTGCCAAGACAAGACTCATAGTTCTTAAACTTTTCATAGTATTATTAGTTTTAATTTTTCTCAATCAATACGGTAGCGTATGCCGAAATACCCTCTTCCCTACCCGTAAACCCCAACTTCTCTGTGGTAGTAGCCTTAATGGATACATCCTCTGCATCTACGCCCATCACCTCTGCCAATACTTGCTGCATCTCCGGGATATGTGGATTCAATTTAGGACGTTCAGCACATACAGTGGCATCGATATTGCCCACCCGATAGCCTTTGCTGGCAATGAGTTCCACCACTTTCTTCAACAATATCTTGCTGTCTATGCCTTTGTAATCAGCAGAGCTGTCAGGAAAGTGATAGCCAATATCACGCATATTGGCAGCACCCAACAAGGCATCGCATATGGCATGTATCAGCACATCAGCATCAGAATGGCCCAACAAACCCTTGCTATGCTGCAACTTTACACCTCCTAGCCAAAGGTCGCGCCCTTCTACTAACTGGTGTACGTCAAAACCAAAACCTACTCTTATCTTCATTATTACCTTACATAAAAATCCAGCAACTTATGGCCTTCCAAGTACCCTTGCAAATGCTGTCCTACGGCTACTCGCCCTACACCCACAGGAGTACCAGTATATATCAAGTCACCTATCTTCAAGGTCATAAACTTACTCACATAGCAAATGATTTCATCCACAGTAAAGAGCATATCGGCCGTAAAGCCCTGTTGTACCGTATTTCCATCAATATCCAGGTGGAAATGCAAGTTCTGCACCTCATTCCCCACCTCGCTCAATGGCACAAACTCACCAATCACTGCGCTCTCGTCAAAGCCCTTACTCAACTCCCAAGGATGTCCCTCTACCCTAAAACGGCTCTGCAAATCCCTGGCAGTAAAATCGATACCCACCGTCACCTCATCGTAATATCTACGCACAAACTTCGGACTGATGGCTTTGCCCAAACGACTGATGCGCACCACCACCTCAGTTTCGTATTGCAGGTTATCAGAAAAGTTAGGCAAAAAGAAAGGCTTGCCGTCGCGCAAGATGGCTGAATCAGGTTTCATAAATATCACAGGCTCTGGCGTCGCCTCCGTATGTCCTAGTTCTTCTTTATGGAGAACATAGTTCATGCCAATGCAGATAATCTTCATAATGAGTGATAGTTTAATACGCAAATTTACTGTTTTTCATTGACAACTTACCATTCTTTTGCTTATTTTTGCGGAAAAGAATAAAATATAATGATGAGTAACGATTGGAAAGACAGACTGAATGTGGTGTATTCCACTAATCCAGATTTCAAATATGAGACCGCGAAAGAGGAGGAAGAGACTACCCTTCCCCCACAACAACAAAAGCTTCGAGTGAGTCTGGACCGCAAGAACCGTGGAGGTAAGACAGTTACTTTGGTAACAGGCTTCGTTGGCTCTGAAGAAGACCTGAAATCTTTAGGCAAACTCTTAAAAAGCAGTTGTGGTGTAGGTGGTACGGCCAAGGATGGGGAAATAATCATCCAGGGAGATTTTAAGCAACGGGTGCTTGATCTGTTGATAACAAAAGGATATACACAGACCAAGCCTAAAGGATAATAAGGACTGTAAATAAAAAAGAGGATGCTCCAACGGAACATCCTCTTTTAACTTATTACGTGATAAATTACTCAGCACGCAGGTTGAAACGCTTGAAGTCAACAACGGTCAAATCCTTGTCGAACTTCTGCAGATACTCTGCAACGGTCAGCTTAGCGTCCTTGTTGTATTCCTGCTTCAACAAACATACATCCTTGAAGAACTTAGCCATACGACCGTTAGCAATATTCTGAATCATCTGCTCAGGCAGACTTGCTGCCTTCTGCTCAGCAACTTCCTTCTTGATACGGCGAATGTCGTCAGCCTGCTCCTCGGTAATCATCTTCTTCATGATACCTTCGTTCAGGTGATCTTCATTCTCAGCAATGTAGAGGTTATAACCTGCCTTCTTCAAAGCAGCCTCAACAGCCTTGTTAACCTGCTCGTCCTTGGTCTTCTGGATAGCTACGCTCAACTCATTGTCCTTAACAGACTGAGGAACGCTTGCCTCGTCAACAGCAACAGGGTTCATAGCAGCAATCTGAAGAGCTACCTCATGACCAGCCTCTTCGAAACCAGGCTTGTTCAGCAAGCACATGGTGCAGAGGAAGTTCTTGCTCATATGGTTGTAGGTAGAGATGCCCTCACCTTCCAGCACATTGTAGCCATCCAACTCCATCTTCTCACCAGTGATACCACTACGATCAGTAACAGCCTCAGCTACGGTACGGTCACCCAACTTCAAAGCCTTTACCTCATCCAGTGTCTTGCAGCGGTTTGCCACAGCAGCATCCAGGATATCCTGAGTCAGCTTCACAAAGTCAGCATTGTTAGCTACGAAGTCGGTCTCGCATTTCAGGGCAATCATAGCACCGAAGTTACCATCCACCTTCACCAATACACAACCTTCAGAAGCATCACGGTCAGAACGCTTAGCAGCCACAGCCTTACCCTTCTCGCGGATTATCTTTACAGCCTCATCAAAGTCATTGTTTGCCTGAGTCAGTGCATTCTTACAGTCCATCATACCAGCACCCGTCATCTTGCGGAGCTTGGTGATATCAGCCATTGTTACAGCCATAATTCTTTTTTCTTGTTAAATGGTTAATAAATCAATCCTCTTCCTTGATGAAGTCAGCAGCCTTAGAAGCATTCAGTGCATCCTCATCACGCTTGTCCATACGAGCCTTAGCCTTTCTTGGACGAGTAGCCTTAGGTGCCTTCTCTGCTACCTCTTCTTCGCCAGCAGCTTCCATATCGATTTTCTCTACCTTGCGTTCCTCGATACCTTCCTGCATAGCAGCACAGCATGCGTCGAGAATTACTTCGATTGACTTGGTAGCGTCATCGTTAGCTGGGATTACGAAATCGATATTGTCTGGATCAGAGTTGGTATCAACGATACCAAATACAGGAATACCCAAACGGTTAGCCTCGCGAACAGCAATGTTCTCCTTCATCACGTCCACAACGAACAGAGCTGAAGGCAGACGAGTCAGGTCTGCAATTGAACCAAGGTTCTTCTCCAACTTAGCACGCTGACGAGAAATCTGCAGAATCTCGCGCTTTGACAAATTGGCGAAAGTACCATCGCTGGTCAACTTATCGATATTAGCCATTTTCTTCACAGCCTTGCGGATGGTTGGGAAGTTGGTCAGCATACCGCCCGGCCAACGCTCAATCACGTAAGGCATGCCAACAGACTGAGCCTTCTCGGCTACAATCTGCTTAGCTTGTTTCTTAGTAGCAACAAACAGGATTTTCTTTCCTGACTTGACGATTTGCTTCATAGCTTCAGCAGCTTCATCAACTTTAGCAACCGTCTTATTTAAATCAATGATATGAATACCATT
>JAEEGL015631953.1_pt1 | contig 32240 bp, 33 predicted proteins | sample 9134231 | NCBI WGS metagenome assembly JAEEGL01 (sample SAMN16246548, study PRJNA631951) | gut metagenome | biome: gut microbiome; feature: rumen; material: fiber-attached | host: Bos | place: Iran: Karaj | collected 2018-10 | reverse complement strand
GATCTGTCGGACAGAAGCAGGCGGAGATCGAGGGATACTATACCGCGGAGGACTGGGAGAACTATACGATCAAGGTCCATGCGCTCAAGAGTTCCGCACGTCTGGCCGGAGCCGAACAGCTCGCAAAGGAATCGCAGGCGCTGGAGGATGCCGGTAAAGCGGCGGATATCGCGTATATCAGGTCTCATCACGCCGGAGTCATGTCAGGGCTTACCGAACTGGCGGGCAGACTCTCTCCGCTGTTTGCGCAGGGTACGGACGGGACCTCCGCGGGGACCGTTACCGCGGCGAAACACCGGATCGATCTCTCCGATGCGTTTGACCGGGAACTGATCGGCTGCCTGTATGAGGTCCTGAGGAACGGGGCGTCTGAAAAAGACGGGGCTGTCATCGAAGAAGCCCTGCATGAGATCGGCGAATATGAACTGCCTCCGGAGATGGCAGAGTTTATCACGGATATCAGGGAAAAATATGCGGCAGAGGATTATGACGGGATCCGGTCCCTGATCGACGGGAGAGACGCCCTATGAAGAAGGGAAACACGGTATGCCAATGAGCCAATGCGCAGGGATACGGTGAAAGATGAAAACACTGCGCAAACAGAATAATTTTTGTCATAGTTTTTCGTCAGAAATATGTTATAATCTCTTCATGGTTTCAGAATATGCATCAAGGAAGGAGCAGACATGGTCAAGGTGATCTCAGACAGTACCAGCGATCTCGGCAGGAGCCTGATGGACCGGTATGATGTGGAGATGATCCCGCTGCATGTGCATCTGGGAGAGGAAGAATATCTGGACGGAGTGAACATATCCCCGGATCAGATCTACAAATGGGCGGATGAACATAACACGACTCCCAAGACCTCCGCACCGAATCTGGAGGATGTGATCGGTGTGTTTGACAGTCATTTAAAGGCCGGCGACGATCTGATCGTGTTTACGGTCTCCTCCTCCATGAGTTCCAGTTACAATGTCTGCCGTCTGGCGGTGGAGGAACTGGAGGCCGCGGACAGGATAAAGATCATCGATTCCGCCAATCTCTCGACCGGTGTCGGCCTGCTTGTCATAGAAGCTGCCATTATGGCTTCGAAAGGGCAGGAGCTCGGATCGATCGAGGAGCAGATCCTGAAATACCGTCCGCTCGTCCGGGCGAGTTTCGTCGTTGATACGCTGGTCTATCTCTACCGCGGCGGACGCTGCTCCGGACTGGCAGCCCTTGCGGGAAGCGCGTTGAAGATCCATCCCAGGATCGTCGTGGAGAACGGAGCGATGCGCTCCGACCGGAAATACCGCGGATCTCTGGACAAATCGATCCTCACCTATGTACAGGACATGGAGGAGCAGCTGGTACGCGCCAAGAAGGACCGCGTCTTTATCACGCACTCCGGGTGCGAATCCCATATCGTCGATCAGGTACGCGCCTATCTCTCCGGACTGGAGCGCTTTGACGAGATCATTGAGACGCGTGCGGGCGGTGTCATCTCTTCGCACTGCGGTCCCGCGACACTGGGCGTTCTGTTCATCGCCGGGGAAGACTGATACACATGGCGACCGACGAGACAACACAGATCATCATTGACAATGCGGCTGCGGCGGATGAGTCCGTCTACATGAAGTACAAGCAGCTGAAGAAGGTGAACAAAGCGAAGCTGACCTCTTATCTGGAGCGGCTGATCGAACTGCAGCAGGTCGAGGATGAACTCTCGGAGGATCTCTCCGAAAGAAAACGGCGCCATGAGGAGGCCATGCTGGAAGCGATCAATGCCATGGGAGATGAGGTGGCCTGCTCTTTCTGCGGCAAGAAAAAATCCGAGGGTACCAATATCGTCACATCACCGGCCGGTGCCTGCATCTGCGAGGAGTGTGTCGCTCTCTGCGGCGACATCTTCGCGGGACGCGCGCGGCGATAAAGATCATACTGTCAAGAGAAAATACTTGACACCATACACACCCCTGTGGTATCGTAATCTCCGCTATGGAGAAGAAGATCGAGCAGGGGCGTCTTTATGATTTCTACGGGGAGCTCCTGAAACCCCATCAGAAGAGGATCCTTGAGGCGGCGGTCTATGATGATCTGTCCCTTGCGGAGATCGCGGCCGAGGAGGGCATCTCGAGACAGGGCGTCCACGATCTGATCCGACGCGTGACGGACAATCTCCAGGAATATGAAGACAGGCTGCACATGATCACACGTTATGACAGGATCACGGCACATGCGATGCGCCTCAAGGAGATGGCGATGGAGCAGAACGGGATCAGTGAACAGGCGGCGAGCACCTTATACTCCATTGCGGATGATATCCTGCGGGATCTGGTATAGAGATGGCATTTGAATCGTTAACGGACAAACTGACAGGCGCGTTCAAAAACCTCCGGGGCAAGGGGAAACTCACCGAAGAGGATGTGAAGGGCGCGCTCAAAGAGGTCAAGATGGCCCTCCTGGAAGCGGACGTGAGCTTCAAGGTCGTGAAGCAGTTCGTGAAGTCCGTGGAGGAACGGGCGGTCGGAGAGGAAGTCTTAAACGGTTTAAACCCCGCGCAGACCGTCATCAAGATCGTCAATGAGGAGATGACGAAGCTCATGGGCGGTGAGGTCACGGAACTGACCTTAAACCCCGGCGGCAAGACCACGATCCTCATGATGTGCGGCCTGCAGGGTTCCGGTAAGACGACGTCCGCAGCCAAGATCGCTTCAAAGATCAAGAGCAAGGGCAAATCTCCGTTACTTGTCGCCGGTGACGTCTATCGTCCGGCCGCCATCGACCAGCTCAAAGTCAACGCGGAACGGGTCGGCGTAGCCTGCTTTTCCATGGGAACGGAGGTCTCTCCGGTGACGATCGCCAAAGAAGCGGTCGATTACGCGGAGAAGAACCATCACAATGTGATCATCATCGATACGGCGGGACGTCTGCAGATCGACGAGACGCTGATGCAGGAGCTGCAGGATATCAAGGCAGCGGTCCCGGTGGATCAGACACTGCTCGTCGTTGACGCGATGACCGGTCAGGAAGCCGTCAATGTAGCGGAGACCTTTAACGGGCAGATCGGCATAGACGGGATCGTTCTCTCCAAGCTCGATGGCGATTCCAGAGGCGGTGCGGCGCTTTCCGCCAGAGCCGTCACGGGGAAACCCATTCTCTTTGCGGGTATGGGGGAGAAACTGCAGGATCTCGAGCCTTTCTATCCGGACCGCATGGCGAGCCGGATCCTGGGCATGGGCGATGTGCTCACTCTCATCGACAAGGCCATGGAAGCGCAGGAGCAGGCCGATGAAGCCAAAGAGCGGGAGATGGCTGCCAAGCTCCGCAAGGGCACCATGGATTTCAACATGTATCTGGAGAGCATGAAGCAGATGCGCAGCATGGGCGGCCTCGGCGGGATCCTCGGCATGCTGCCCGGCATGGGCAAGATCTCGGACGAGGATCTGCCGGATGAGAAAGAGATGGCCCGCATGGAAGCGATCGTGCTGTCCATGACACCTAAGGAGCGCGAGAATCCAAAGCTCTTAACCCCGCAGCGGAAATACCGCATCGCCAAGGGCAGCGGCAATGACATCGCCGTGGTGAACCGCTTCATCAAGCAATTCGAACAGGCCGGCAAGGTGATGAAGCAGATGGGCGGCATGCGCCGCGGCAGGCACGGCGGTTTCGGAGGCTTCGGCGGCATGGGGGGATTCGGCGGTTTCCCGAAGCCCGGCGGCCGGGGCAAGTATTTCTGAGCTCACAATTGCATCCTGACGGATGCGTGAGGAGATACAAGTACACAGTTGTTGGAATGGAGGAAAAGAAATGGTCAAGATCAGATTAAAGCGCATCGGCAAGAAGAAGACCCCTTACTATCGTGTGGTGGTCGCGGATTCTCATTTCCCGGTGCAGGGCAGAGCCATCGCGGATCTGGGCAGCTATGATCCCAACACCGATCCCGCCAAGGTGCAGATCGATGTCGAGGAGGCGAAGAAGTGGCTGAACAACGGCGCACAGCCGACCGTTACCGCTGCAAAGGTCTTAAAGCAGGCCGGCGTGACCCGCGGCTAAGGGGGTTGCGATGAAGGAACTGGTGGAAGTGATCGCCAAAGCGCTGGTCGACGATCCCTCTCAGGTGGTGGTCGAGGAGAAGCGCGACGGCAAGAATATCGATCTGACGCTCCATGTGGCGCCGGATGATATGGGCAAGGTCATCGGCAAGCAGGGGCGCATCGCCAAGGCGATCCGCTCGGTTGTCAAGGCCGCGTCCACGAGAGATCATCTGCGTGTGGATGTGGAGATCGTCTGACGGGTCCTGATGCACTTTTATGTGATGACGCTGTTCCCGGAGATGGTCGAAGCGGGACTGGGCGCCGGGATCCTTGGGAAAGCCCAGGATAAGGGCCTCGTCACCTGCGAGATCGTCAACATCAGGGACTATACCAAAGAGCGGAAGCATCTTAAGGTCGATGATTATACCTATGGCGGCGGCGCAGGGCTTCTGATGCAGGCACAGCCGATCTATGACTGCTACCTCGCGATCCTTGACAGGATCGAAAAGCGCAGGATGCGGCGCGCAGCCAATGGCCTTAGCGCAACCGGAAACGGCAGACGGCCGAGAGTGCTCTACATGACCCCGCAGGCAGCCGTGTTCACGCAGGGACAGGCGGAGGAACTCTCCGCCGAGGAGGATCTGATCCTCTTATGCGGCCATTATGAAGGCGTGGACGAGCGTGTCCTTGAGGAGATCGTCACGGACTATGTCTCGATCGGGGATTACGTACTGACCGGCGGCGAACTGGCAGCCATGGTGATCATCGATGCAGTCTCGCGTTTTGTTCCGGGCGTACTGCACAACGAGGACTCGGCGCGGACGGATTCCTTTCAGGACGGTCTGCTGGAATATCCGCAGTACTCGAGGCCGGAGGTGTGGAACGGAAAGCGTGTTCCCGAAGTTCTCCTGTCCGGCGATCATGAACGCGTGGCGGCCTGGCGGCTGGAAGAAAGCCTGAAAAGGACGAAGGAACGCCGGCCGGAGCTGTATGAAGCCTGGCGCGAGGCACATCCGGAGACCGGACAAAAGACCGGCAGGGGGAAAGGAAAGAAACGTCCATGAGCCGGGAACTGACACAGGAATTCAGAGTCGGTGTGGTGGCAAAACCCCACGGGATCCACGGAGAGGTCTGTGTATTCCCCACGACCGACGATCCGGAACGCTTCCGGGAGCTTCGGGAGGTAACCCTCGATACGCCCCGCGAGGGACGGCTCAATCTCACCATTGAGAGCGTCAAACGGGTGAAGAAATTCGTGGTCCTGAAATTTAAGGGTTACGACACTCCGGAATCAGTGGAGCGCTACCGCTCCTGTCCGCTCTATGTACCGCGTGAGATGGCTGTCCCGCTGGAAGAAGGCGAGTACTATGTGGCGGATGTCATCGGGCTGCGTGTGCTGAATGAAGAAAACGGAGAGACACTCGGAGAGATCACCGATGTCATCGAGACCGGTGCCAATGATGTCTATGAGATGAAGAGTGCGGACGGGAAACAGATCATGATCCCTGCGATCAAAGAATGCATCCGCCGCATCGACATCGAACAGGGGATCATGGAGATCCATGTGATGAAGGGACTGCTGGAGGATTAAGATGCTCTACGCGGGAGAAAACGAACAGTATCATCTGGAGATCAAAGACGGCTCGATCGGACGTTACGTGATCCTGCCGGGCGATCCGGGCAGATGCGAGAAGATCGCTTCCCGTCTGGAGGGTGCGAGACAGCTTCATCAGAACAGGGAGTACAATACCTGGACCGGGACGCTGGAAGGGACACAGGTCAGCGTCGTCTCCACCGGGATCGGCGGACCCAGCGCGGCGATCGCACTGGAGGAATGCGTGAACGCCGGCGCGGATACCTTTATCCGGATCGGCACCTGCGGTGCCATGCAGGAGGAGATCCTGGGCGGCGATCTTGTGATCGCAACGGGTTCCGTACGGATGGAGGGGACGAGCAGGGAATATGCCCCGATCGAATATCCCGCCGTGGCGGATCTTGCCGTCACCAATGCGCTCGTTACCGCGGCGCGGGAATCCGGGGTGCGTTTCCATACCGGTGTGGTGCAGAGCAAGGACAGCTTCTACTCCCAGCATTCACCGGAGACCAAGCCGGTGAGCGCGGAGCTCATGGCCAAATGGGAGGCCTGGAAGCGGATGGGGTGTCTCGCTTCCGAAATGGAAGGTGCGGCCCTGTTCATCACGGGAGCCTACCGCAGAGTCCGGGTGGGCGCATGTTTCCTCGTGATGGCCAATCAGGAGCGGGCCAAAGCGGGACTCGACAACCCTGTCGTCCATGATACGGGTACGGCCATCGATCTGGCGGTCGGGGCCATGAGGATCCTGATAAAGAATGCTTGACGTAGCGGCGTTTTTTTGTTAATCTGTAATTTGTCGTCGTAAGGAGGTAGTCATGAACAAGATCATTGAAGAAATCGAGAGCGCACAGAAGAAGGAAGAACTGCCGGTGTTCAATACCGGAGATACCGTGCGCGTCCACAACAGGATCAAGGAAGGCAACCGCGAGCGTGTCCAGATCTTTGAGGGTACCGTGCTCAAGATCCAGGGCGGCGGCAGCCGTCAGACCTTTACCGTCCGCAAGGAATCGAGCGGCATCGGCGTTGAGAAGACCTGGCCGATCCATTCCCCCAATGTGGAAAAGGTTGAGGTTGTCCGCAGGGGTAAGGTCCGCAGGGCCAAGCTCAACTATCTGCGCGGCCTGACCGGCAAGAAGGCCAAGGTCAAGGAGATCATGCGCTGAACCTGTTTTCTTTTCGTGCTGACGGGAGGGCAATCCATGCGGTTGCCCTTCTTTCACATTTTCCCGTATTGAGGTCCAGTTTTTGAAGAAGAAGCAGAGCGGACTCATATTCTATGAGAAAAAGAACCGCGTCTCCTCGGAACTGATATCGGAGATGCTGTCTCTGTTATTCTATACCGCGATCGCCGTGGCGATCGCATGGCTGCTTGTGATGGGGTTTGGCTTCCGTGTGCGGATGATCGGTGCCTCCATGCTGCCGGAGATCAAAAGCGGGCAGTTCGTATTCATCGACCGCGTGCTGTACCGGCTGAAATCACCGAAGCGCGGCGACATCGTCGCTTTCTATCCCAACGGCAATGAAAATGCTCATGTGATGATCCGCAGGGTCATCGCGATGCCGGGGGAGACTGTGCGTATCGAGGAAGGGATCGTTTATATTGACGACCAGCCCGAAACGGATACGGGTTCCGGCTACGACCGTGTTGCTGATCCCGGGATCGCCTCCGGCGGACTGACACTCGGAGAGAGGGAATACTTCGTACTGGGCGATCTGCGCAGTATAGGAGAGGATTCCAGAAGCCCGGGGATCGGAGCCGTCAATAAGGATTTCATTATCGGCAAGGCCTGGATGTGGACCGGGGAAGGCGGAGAACAGTGAACTACGAATGGTATCCGGGGCATATGACCGCCGCGATCCGCTCCATGCGCGAGGATCTGAAACTGATCGATCTCGTGATCGAACTTGCGGATGCCAGGATCCCCGCGGCGAGCAGGAATCCCGATATCGATGAGCTCTGCAGGGGCAAAGCGCGCCTGCTCATCTACGGCAAGGCGGATCTCGCGGATCCTGCGATGCTCGCTGAATGGATCAGGTATCAGCGCGCAGGCGGCATTACCGCGATCAGCGCGGATGTGCGCTCCGCCGGAGCGCTGAAAACGATCCGTGCGGCGATCGATGAAGCTTCGGCACCGCTCAGGATCAGAAATGAAAAGCGCGGTCTGAAGAACCAGGCGGTCCGTGCCCTGGTGGCGGGGATCCCCAATGTGGGCAAATCCACGTTCATCAATCTGCTCGCCGGCAGGAAAGCCGCAAAAACCGGCAACAAACCGGGCGTCACCAGGGGGCGTCAGTGGATCGCAACGGGAAAAGGACTGCAGCTGCTGGATTCCCCCGGGATCCTATGGCCCAGGATCGGAGACCCCGATACCGGTGAACTGCTCGCTGTCATCGGCAGCATGAATGATGAAAACCTGGATCCCGAGGCGCTGGCGCGTGCGATCCTGGCCAGGCTGGATAGAATCGCGCCGGAAGCGGTCATGACCCGGTTTTCGCTGCCGGAGGAGGCTCGGGCCGTCCCTCCGGAGGAAAAACTCTCCCTGATCGCGGAAAAACGCGGCTTTCTCGGAGAGGGAGGCAGACTCCTAACCTCCCGGGCGGCGGAGGTGCTGATCGACGAATTCAGAAAAGGCAGGCTCGGAGGCTTTGTGCTGGAGCCGGTGCCGGACAATACGTGAACAGGACAGATGAGGGATACGGTATGAGTGGCGAAGTCAGAAGGACCATCGGACAGGGGATCCGCAGTATCATCGGGACGATCATCTATCTCGCCGTCGTCTTTGCGGTGACATTTCTCTTCATCATTTTTGTGGCGCAGCGTACGGATGTGGACGGCAAGTCCATGGAGAACACACTGCATCACGGAGATTCCCTGATCGTTGACAAGATCAGCTACCGGTTCCGCGACCCCAGGCGCTTTGAGATCATCGTATTCCCGTTCCGCTATGCGGAGGATGTGCTCTACATCAAGCGGATCATCGGCCTGCCGGGGGAGACCGTGCAGATCGATAACGACGGAAATATCTACATCAACGGCGAGATCCTGCACGAGAGCTACGGACGGGAGGTCATCAAAAGTCCCGGACGTGCCGTCGAGCCGATCGTGCTGGGTGAGGATGAGTATTTCGTCCTGGGCGACAACCGCAACAATTCTTCCGACGGGAGAGATCCCTCCGTCGGGAATATTCACAGGAAGGACATTATCGGTCGCGCATTGCTCAGGATCTATCCCTTTGCCGATTTCGGTGCCGTGCACTGATATGACCAAAGCAGAAGAAGCACGGATCCGGAAGCAGCAGAAGCTCGAGGCGGAGTATGCAAGACTCGATGCTCTGTGCGCGATCGAACGGGAACACAAGGAAGCATCCCTGATCTGCGGTGTGGACGAAGTCGGAAGAGGACCGTTAGCCGGCCCGGTCGTTGCCGGCGCCGTGATCCTGCCGGATGATCCGGATGTCATTCATGAACTTCTGTATCTAAACGATTCCAAGAAATTATCCGAAAAAAGAAGAGAAGAGTTATATGATAAGATCCTGAAGCTGTCGGTCGCCTGCAGCACCGGGAGTGCCGATGAGAGCAGGATCGATGAGATCAACATCCTGCAGGCGGATTACGAAGCCATGGCGGAGGCTGTCGGGGCACTTGAAGTGCGTCCCGATCTGCTTCTGCTCGATGCGGTCCATGTGCCGCAGCTTGCCTCTTATCCGCAGGTCTCCATCATCAAAGGGGATGCGAAAAGCGCATCCATCGCCGCCGCGAGCATCCTGGCCAAGGTGACGAGAGACCGCTACATGACGGAGATCTCAGAGAAGTATCCGGAATACGGATTTGCGAAGAATAAAGGTTACGGGACGGCGGAGCATATTGCGGCGCTGAAGAAATACGGCCCCTGTCCCATTCACAGGAGGAGTTTCATCGGAGGGATCCTCGGATCTTGATCACGGATATGATCGATCATCTGGCGTACTCGGGAACCATACAGAACACGACCGGGGTCACAAAGACTGCCCCGGCATCCTCCGCGCAGGAGGCGGCTCTCGCGCGCGGCAGGGAAGCGCTCTCCGGGATGTCCGACGGGGAGACGATCACGGGCAAGGTCGTGAACATCATGTCCGGTGAGGACGGCAGCCGGACGGCCCGTGTGGATATCGGGGGCGGCGCTCTCGTGGACGCGAAGCTTACCGGCAATATGGCACTGTCGGAGGGACAGGAACTCTCCTTCAGTATCCGCAGCGGATCGGACGGTCAGGGGACGATCGCGCTCCGTCCGCTCTATGCGAATACCGCCGCGGACTTAAACGGCATGAAGGCACTCACGCAGGCGGGTCTGCCTGCCACGATGGACAATACGGCCATGGTGCGGGAGATGATGAGCGAGGGGATGCCGATCGACCGCGGCACGCTGCTCGGCATGAGCAGACACATCATGGCCAATCCGGGCCACGCCACGAGCATCGTACAGATGAGCAATCTCGGGATCCCCGTCACACCGGAGAATATCGAACAGTTCGAGAATTATAAGAATTTCGAGCATCAGGTCACGCACTCCATCGATTCGATCATGGAGGAACTGCCCGATGCCTTCCGTGCAATGCAGTCTGCCGGCAACAGCGAAGGAGCGATGGATCTGTACGGAGAGCTGCTCAAGCTGTTTTCGGGACAGGATGAAGCACAGGGAACGGAACAGGCGGCCGCAGCCGCGGACGGGAGCGCTCCGGCGGAAAACGCCGCACAGGCTTCCGGTGACGCGGCGTCAACGCAGGTAACGACCGTCATCACGGAAGAGATCCTGGAAGAAGGGCCGGTACAGCAGACAGCTGCCGAAAAAGAGGCGCCGGAGGCTGCAGCTGAAAACGGACAGGCAGTGAGGGAACAGACGCCGAAAACACCGGAGGAGGCCCTGCGGGATGCGCTGAGCAGGCAGAGTCCGGCGGAGAATACGCAGACACAGCCTGCCGCCGGAAATGCCCGGGCGGATGTCCTGCAGGCAGCGATGAAGGCACTTTCACAGGCGGGTGAACAGACACAGCAGACACAGGGACAGCCACTGCCGCAGAATTTCACGGATCTGCTGCGGGCGCTGGAGATCCCCGAGGAAGTGATCAGAAACGCCCAGCAGGCCGGAACGGAGAATGCCGCTCAGACTGAATTGCTGCGGGCACTTTCGGATGCCTACGGGAAGACGGCGCATCAGGATTCGCGAACGGACGAGCTGTGGACAAAACTCTTCTCCGGAAAGCAGTTCACCGGGATCCTCAAGGAAGCGATCGGCAAGGACTGGCTGTTAAAGCCCGATGATGTCAGCGAAAAGGACAATGTCCGCAATCTGTATGAACGCCTGCAGAATCAGACGAGGCAGCTCTCCAATATCCTGTCCGCCACAAAGGGCAGCGGCACACCGCTCGCGGCCCATGTGGAGAATCTGCAGAATAATCTGAATTTCATGAACGATCTGAATCATATGTTCCAGTTCGTGCAGCTGCCGCTTAAGATGAACGGACAAAACACGCACGGCGATCTCTATGTCTATGCGAACAGGAAAAACCCGCTGCACGAAGACGGGACCGTGAGTGCCGTTCTGCATCTGGACATGGAGCATATGGGACCCGTCGACGTGTTCGTCAAGATGCGGGACAATAATGTGAAGACAAATTTCTACCTCGCCGATGACGAGATGATCGATTTCCTCATGGAGCATATCGATATCCTGAACAAACGCCTCGAAAAACGCGGCTACAATATGGACGCGAAACTGATGCTGCATGAGGAGATCAACAACACCCCCGACGCACCGGTCAAGGAGATGCTCGACGGCAATGTCTCAAGGCTCTCCGCACTTTCCCATACGGCGTTTGACGCACTGGCCTGAGGCGGACGATGGCAGAGCAGCAGAAGCACAAGATCAAACAGGCGATCGCCCTCGGCTATGATCCGGGACAGGATGACGCGCCGCGCATCATCGCTTCCGGCCGGGGCGCACTGGCGGAGCGGATCCTCGAGCAGGCTGCGGAGCACGATATCCCGATCCATGAGGACAGCAAGCTCGCGGATACACTGGCGCGTCTGGAGATCGGCGAGATGATCCCGCCGGAACTCTATGAGGTCGTGGCCGAGATCCTGGTCTTTGTGGACGCGATGGACAAGATCCGCGCGAAGTCTCAGATCAAACTGCCCGGTCAGCAATGAACAAGCGGAGCGTCGGGACACAATATGAACAGCTCGCCGCGGAGGAACTAAGGAAAGAAGGCGCCGTACCGGTAGAAACCAATTTCCGCTGCAGGATGGGGGAGATCGATCTGATCTACAGGGAGGATAAGTACCTCGTCTTTGCGGAGGTGAAATACCGCAGCGGCAGCCGCTTCGGCAGCGCGGCGGAGGCGGTGACTCCCGCCAAACAGCGTAAGATCTGCAAGGTCGCGGCTTTCTATTTACAGGTGCGCGGGATCCCGGATGGGACACCGGTCCGTTTTGATGTGATCGCGATCGACGGCGGCGGAGAGGGACCCGTCCGGATCGGGAGGATCCGGGACGCCTTCCCGTTTGCGATGTAGATTCCCGATGAAGACCTTTTCCCCGGACGGGGTTCTGCAACTTAAAGATTTCTTAAGGATTCTGATGTCCGCTTCTTAACATTTCCGTGTTTTAATGATATTGTCACTTCTAACCCACGGAGGAATGCCATGCAGGGAAACAGAGAAACAGGGACGATCCTCGTATGCGATGACGATCACGCGATCGTTGACGCGATCCGGATCTATCTGGAGCAGGAAGGCTACACCGTCGTCACCGCGGACAACGGGGACGATGCCTATAAACTGGTCCGAAAGGGTCATATCGATCTGGCGATCCTGGATGTGATGATGCCGGGACTCGACGGCATCCATCTGACGCTCAAGATCCGGGAATTCTCGCGGATCCCGGTGATCATCCTGTCCGCCAAGACGGAGGACGCGGACAAGATCCTGGGACTTAATGTAGGCGCCGATGATTATGTGCCGAAGCCGTTCAATCCGCTCGAACTTGTCGCGCGTGTGCGGTCCAATCTCAGACGCTACAGGGAACTCGGGAGCGCAGCGGAGCTGACGGGCGATCACGTATACCGGACGGGCGGCCTGACCGTCGATGACGATGCCAAGGAAGTCACGGTGGACGGCGAGGCTGTCCGTCTGACGCCCATCGAATATCAGATCCTGCTGTTCCTCTTAAAGAACAAGGGCAAGGTCTTTTCCATCGAGCAGATCTATGAATCGATCTGGAATGAGGATGCGATCGGCGCGGACAATACCGTTGCCGTACATATCCGTCATATCAGGGAAAAGATCGAGATCGATCCCAAGGAACCCCGTTATCTCAAGGTTGTCTGGGGCGTCGGCTATAAGATCGAAGCGGATAAGCAGGAGGGAGAGGGAAGATGAAGGAGAAGAATACCGGAAAAAAGAGCCGGCTGATCCTCGCGGCAGCGGAACATCTGCTTGCCGCGGCGCTTGCTTTTGTGCTGGTCTTTCTCTCAGCCGGCAAGAGTGTGATCCTGACCGGTCCTCACGGGGATGTGACCTACGATCTCTATGAATCCGACAGGAACCGCAGTTATAAGGATTCCGTTCTGCTCAACAATATCTTCGGCAACAATATGGCAGAGGCGGTCAGACTGTGTGCCTGGTCCACATTGTTTGAAACAAACGGGCAATATGACGGCGAGAAACTGATCGATGTGACGGCTTATGTCAACAGAGGCAGCACCCTGCCCGGGGAATACATCACAGCCTCCTATACCGTCTCCAATCTGCTGAAATGGGCACAAAACGGATTTGCCTTTGAAGAGAGACAGATGACGGCGGTACAGAGCAGGCAGTTTCTGTCGGATTTCTCCACCCGGACCCGGATCGTGAACAACTCTGCCGCGGGAGGGATGAACAGTTTCCTGAACACACAGATCGCCGGAAATACGGAAACCGGACGCGATGCGGTGCAGCGGGCGGAAGGGGAGGATTATGTTTTTTTCAATGATCCTGCGGAGGATGAGGATCCGGAAACGAGGCGCATCCTGATCAACCGGTACCGGACAGCGGACGGCCACAATATCGAGGATCTCGTATCAGACTGGGGAGAATACCGTACACTGTGCGCCAATGTGGAGGAAGCGGCAAACAGTCTGTATGAGAGTTATTCGGAGTATCTGTCCCTGAAACAGTACTATGCGGAGAACAATACCTCTTTCCGGTTTTATCTGCAGCGGAACATCGGCGGCAACAAGGAGATCTACACCAATGTACAGGCTCTCGGTACGACAGCGGATGCCGCGGGACTCAAGGGATATTTCGGAGGGCTTGACCGCTTTCTGTATTACTGTCCCTATGATATGGCCTACGAAACGGATCTGATGCTCGATGAGCCGACGATCCGGTCGATGTTCAGGGAATACAGCTATATCTATCCGGACCAGATCCGGGTTTATGCGGGGATCGATCTGAACACACCTGCCATGGACGATTTTTCCGGTGCCGCAAGGAAGTTTGCGGATTATGTGCCGGCTGCCTCGGCACTGCAGTTTGCCGCGATCCTGCTTGCCGTCATGCTGTGCCTGCTGTTGTTCATCCGTCTGGTGAGAGCCGTTCCGGCGGTTTCGGAGAAGAGGATCCCGACGGAGCTGCTGGTCCTGTTATGGCTTGTGTTTTCGGGTACGCTGATCATCTTTACAGTATTCCTCATCATCGGCCGGATCGATGAACTGCCTGCCGGGAATACGATCCTGACGGCAGTACTTGCGGCGGTTTCCGCGTTCCTTGCGGATCTTGCTTTTTCCGCGGGAGCTGTCGGGATCGCGCGGAAATCCCGTGCCGGCGTGCTGTGGCAGGACAGCCTGATCAGAAGAGCGGTGCAGGGACTCGGCCGCATGGCAGTCTACACTGCTTCCCATACAGGGCTGGTCGTATGGACGCTCTTGCCCTACACACTGTTTGTCCTGCTCAATGCCGTCGTGACAGCCGTTCTTTTCGGTCTCAGGAATGATGCGAGGTTCTCATTGCTCCTGCTGGTGCTCGCGGTGGATATCGTCATCGGCATCCTGTTCTGCCGCGCACGGATCGACCGTCACGCGATCATCGAACAGATCGAACGGATCAACGCCGGCGAAGATGCCGGAGAGATCGATACCGGGAAACTTTACGGAGAGAACCGGCGGCTGGCGGAAGCGGTCAATGATATCGGAGAAGGGATCCGCGAAGCCGTGAACAGGAGCATGCAGGATGAGCGGATGAAAACGGATCTCATCACCAATGTGTCGCATGATATCAAGACTCCTTTGACTTCCATCATCAATTACACGGATCTGTTGAAGCGCGAGCAGATCGATAATGAACGGGCCGCGGAATATATCCGTATCCTGGAGGAAAAAGCCGGACAGCTCAAGCATCTGACCGAGGATCTGGTGGAGGCCTCCAAGATCTCCTCCGGTAATATCGAGGTGAATCCGGTCCGGCTGGATCTGCAGGAATTCCTGAACCAGATGCTGGGAGAATTCGGCGGGATGCTGGAGGAACGCGGACTTACGCCGATCCTGAGAGCTCCCGAGGAAGCGGTGCCCTGTATGGCGGATCCGCATCATCTCTGGCGCGTGGCGGAGAATCTCTTCACAAATGTCTCGAAATACGCGCTGGAGAATACCAGGGTTTATATCGATCTGTGGGAGGAGGAAGACGGAACGGGTGCTGTCTGTGCCTGCTTCTCGATCCGGAATATTTCCGGCACCGAACTGCATGTCTCGCCTGAGGAACTGACGGAACGTTTCATCCGCGGTGATGAGACGAGAGGCGGAGAGGGCAGCGGTCTGGGGCTGTCCATTGCGGAAAGCCTGGTGCGCGCGCAGGGCGGCACGCTGCATATCGATATCGACGGGGATCTCTTTAAGGTGACGGTGGCACTGCAAGGGGCGGAGTAAGCTTGCTGCGACGATACGCAGAGCCTAAACGCCTTCGCACACGACCGCTTCGCGGTCTTTCCCGTGCTACGCACTAAGTCTGCTCAGTCGTTTAGGCTCCTGCTTCGCAGGTCGTCCATGAAAAATGCGGGGTTTCAGGCAAGCCTGAACCCCGCATTTATTCATGTCCGTCTGCGTATCGTCGCTTTTATTCGTTCTATTCGGCCTCATCCATCATCCGTGCAGCTGTCTGGATCTCGTGCCGGTTGTAGCGGCCGACGATCTCGCGGATCTTCTCCGTGGGCAGTGTCACACCGGAGAGAGAGGCGTCGTGGTTGATGAAATCGATGATCGTCGCGAGGAATTTGCTCATATCGGCTTCCAGGAACCATTCCCGCTGCTTTAACTCCTCGGGCTGCCAGGTGAGATTCGTGGAGATCACGCGGTCAAAGCTGCCGGCCGCATAGGCCTCGTCGAATTTTTCCAGACCGTTCGTGAAGAGTCCGAAGGTGGTGCAGAGGAAAACGCGTTTTGCGCCTTTTTCCTTGATCTTGGCCGCGGTATCAATGATGCTGCCGCCGGAGGAGATCATATCGTCGATGATGATGGCGTCCTTGCCGACGATCGAGGACCCCAGGAATTCATGGGCCACGATCGGATTGGAACCGTTCACGATCCTGGAATAATCCCTTCTCTTATAGAACATCCCCGTATCCGCGCCGAGAACGCCCGCGAAGTACACAGCGCGGTCCAGCGCGCCTTCATCCGGGCTGATGACGATCAGATGATCCTTATCCACGGTGAGATCATCGATGTTCTTGAGCAGTGCTTTCAGGAACTGATAGGAAGCGAGGAAATTATCGAATCCGCCGATCGGAGCGGCATTGGAGATCCGGGGGTCGTGCGCGTCAAAGGTGAGGAAATTGTGGATCCCCATGTCGTGGAGCTCTGCAAACATCACGGCCGCGTCGAGGGATTCCCAGCCGTTTCTCTTGTGCTGCCGGCCCTCGTAGAGGAAGGGCATGATGACGGTGATCCGCTTGGCCTTGCCGTCCGCCGCGGCGATGACACGCTTGAGATCCTGATAATGATCGTCCGGCGACATATGATTCGTAAATCCGTGCATCTTATAGGTGACGCTGGGATTGCACACATTCGTCAGGATGAAGAGGTCCTTGCCGCGGACGCTCTCCTTGATCTCCCCTTTGCCTTCGCCGCTGCCGAAGCGCGGGCAGGCATAATCCATGAGGTAGGTGTCTTCGGTATATCCCTTGAAGGCGGGATCTCCGGCAGGCATCTTATGAAGGGTGTGCCTGAACCGCACGAGATATTCATTGACGCGGCTGCCCATGGCGAGAGCGGACTGCATCGCGATGAGCCTGAGGGGCGCTACGGGGAGGGCTTCTTCGAGCTGTTGAAAGTCGGGCATGCGAATCTCCTGATATACATTTTGGTGGCCGGGAGAAGAGGCGTTCCCGCGGCGTATTTATTTGCACGAGCAGAGACTATGATACCATAAGTTGTAAAAAATAGGAATATCCTGTATCATGTTACCCTATGGGAAATGCCGAGAATACAACACGCGGACACCTGATCAACGGGGTCGAACCCGGCAGTATCGCCGAGGAGATGGGCGTTGAGGTCGGAGACCGGCTGATCGCGGTGAACGGCGAACAGGTGGTGGACATCTTTGACTACCGGTTCCTGATCGATGAGGAGGAACTGACCCTGCTCATCGAGAAACCGGACGGAGAGGAATGGGAACTCGAGATCGAAAAGGACGAGGAGGAGGACCCGGGCCTCGTGTTCGAGAACGGCCTCATGGACGGCTACCGCTCCTGCAGAAACCATTGCATCTTCTGCTTCATCGATCAGCTGCCGGAGGGCATGCGGGATACCCTGTATTTCAAGGATGACGATTCCAGACTCTCCTTCCTGCAGGGCAATTATGTGACGCTCACGAACCTGAGCGACGACGATATCCGACGAATATCGAAATACCGTATGAGTCCTATCAATATTTCGTTTCATACGACGGATCCCAACCTCCGCTGCCGGATGCTGGGCAACCGGTTCGCGGGAGAGGCGCTTTCCAAGGTGGACCGGCTCATCGAAGAGAATGACAAGATCGAGCTGAACGGCCAGATCGTCCTGTGCAAAGGTGTCAACGACGGAGAGGCATTAAAGCGCACGATCGGCGACCTCACAAGATATCTGCCGCATCTGTGCAGTGTGTCGGTCGTACCGGTTGGGCTCACCAAATACCGGGACAAGCTTTATCCGCTGGAATCCTTTAACGCGGAGGATGCGGCGATGGTCATCGATCTGATCGAGGACTTTCAGGAACGGCTCTTTCCCGTGTACGGGACCCATTTCATCCATGCGAGTGATGAGTGGTATATCCTGGCCGGAAGAGAGGTGCCGGCAGCGGAGACCTATGACGGATATCTGCAGCTGGAGAACGGCGTCGGGATGCTGCGCCTGCTGGAGGATTCCTTTGCGGAAGCGCTCGAACAGGCACTGCATGACGGAGTGAAGCCGAAGTACCGGGAGATCTCCTGCGCAAGCGGATGTCTGGTATATCCGCATATCGTGAAGCTCATGGATCGTCTCCATGAGGCATATCCGTCGCTCACGGTGCATTGCCATGAGATCGTCAATGATTTCTTCGGCGAGAAGATCACCGTGACGGGACTGATCACCGGACGGGATCTGATCGCGCAGCTGTCCGGAAAGGAGCTCGGGGAGCGGCTGTTTCTCCCCTCGAACATGCTGCGAGCCGGAGAGGATGTGCTCCTGGATGCTGTGCATCTGACCGGTATCGAAGCGGCGCTCGGTGCGCCGGCATCTGCCTTTGAGGGAAGCGGCGAAGGCACCGTCGCCGCATTTCTGGGGATCGAATGATCCCGTAAGGAGGAAATATGAGGAAGAATATCGTGGCAGTCGTGGGCCGTCCCAACGTGGGCAAATCCTCACTGTTCAACGCGCTGGCCGGGAAGCGGATTTCCATTGTGGAGGATACGCCCGGTGTCACAAGAGACCGGATCTATCAGGATGTGGAGTGGCTTTCCCACACCTTTACGCTGGTGGATACCGGCGGGATCGAGCCGGAGAGCTCCGATGTGCTGTTAAAGCAGATGCGGGAGCAGGCACAGATCGCGATCGATACGGCGGATGTGATCCTGTTCATGGTGGACGGACGCACGGGACTCGTGGACGCGGACCGTCAGGTCGCGGATATCCTGCGGCGCTCCGGGAGTCCGGTCGTGCTCGCGGTCAACAAGATCGACGCATTCCAGCGGGATGAAGCGAATATCTACGAATTCTATGAACTGGGGATCGGCGATCCGCATCCGATTTCTGCCGCGAACCGTCAGGGACTCGGCGATCTGATGGATGAAGTGGTCGCACATTTTCCCGAAGATACGGGAGCGGAAGAGGAGGAGGATGACGACAGGATCCGCGTGGCGATCATCGGCAAGCCCAATGTCGGCAAGTCCTCCATCATCAACAGGCTCCTGGGCGATGACCGCCTGCTGGTGTCCGATATCGCCGGGACCACCCGCGATGCGATCGACACGGAGATCACTTATGAAGGGAAAGACTATGTGTTCATCGATACCGCGGGACTTCGCCGCAAGAATAAGGTAAAAGAGCAGCTCGAGCGCTTCATGATCATCCGTTCCGTCGGCGCCGTAGAGCGGGCGCAGGTCGTCGTCCTCGTGATCGATGCCGCGGAGGGCGTCACGGAGCAGGATGCCAAGATCGCCGGGATCGCGCATGAAAACGGCAAGGCGGTGATCATCGCTGTCAACAAGTGGGATCTGATCGAAAAGGACAACAAGACGGTGAACGAGTATACGGCAAAGATCCGTTCCGTTCTGTCCTTCATCCCTTATGCGGAGATCATTTTCCTGTCGGCGAAGTCCGGTCAGCGGCTCACAAAGCTCTACAGCCTCATCGATATGGTGAGTGAGAACCATGCGCTGCGCGTGCAGACCGGTGTGCTCAACGAAGTGCTCACCAGAGCCATGGTGATGCAGCAGCCGCCGGCGGACAAGGGCAAGCCCTTAAAGATCTTCTATATGACCCAGGTGGCGGTGCGGCCGCCGACATTTGTGCTGTTTGTCAACGACCGGCAACTTGCGCATTTTTCCTATACGCGTTATATTGAGAACCAGATCCGCGAAGCGTTCGGTTTCAGAGGGACGCCTTTAAAGTTCATCGTGAGGGAAAAGGAACAATGAACGTCATCACTGTGCGCGCACTGTGCCTGATCATCGGATATCTTTTCGGGATGGTGCAGACGGCGTTTTTTTACGGAAAACTGAAGGGGATCGACATCCGCAAGCACGGCAGCGGCAATGCCGGCACCACCAATACGCTCCGTGTGCTCGGTACCGGCGCTGGTTTTGTTGTCCTGATCGGAGATATGCTGAAGTGCATCCTGGCGATCCTGTTCACGGATCTGCTGTTTGGCTCCCGTTTTCCGGAGATCGTCTATCTCATCCGGATCTATACGGCAGCCGGCTGCGTCATCGGCCATGATTTCCCGTTCTATATGAATTTCAAAGGCGGCAAGGGGATCGCCTGCACGGCGGGATATCTGTGCGCTTTTCATCCCGCGTTCATCCCGATGTTCCTCATCGCCTTTCTGGTACCTTTTCTCATCACCCATTATGTCTCCCTGGGATCGTTGTGCATCTATACCGGCTTTGTGATCCAGACGGTCATCATGGGGCAGCTCGGCATCTTCGGCATGACGCAGGGAGAACTGATCGAGCTTTATCTCATTGCGATCCTCATGGCCGCGCTGGCATTCTGGCAGCATCGCGCCAATGTGGCAAGGCTGCTGAGCCGCAGCGAACGTAAAACATATCTGTTTAAGAAGAATCAGGAGGGATAAAGATGCCCAGTCATCATAGTTCATCGAGTCATTCCAGCCATTCGCATTCCAGCCATTCCTCGCACTCGAGCTATCGCAGTTCTTCGAGCAGGAGTTCCTCGAGCCGCAGTTACAGCAGCAGTTCGCACAGACCGTCGTCGCACAGCTCTTCTTCGCATTCGTCGGTTTCCCGTTCTTCCTCTTCGGTAGCGACAACGCGCAGAACACCGCCGCCGCGTCCGCGCCGCAATCAGCCGGGCGGATATCAGAGAAATGACAGGAGACAGTTCCAGTGCAGAACGCATGACTATGTCTATTATCCGGTGGCATGGACCTTTGGCAGCATGACTTACCAGCCGGGTTACTACGATGAGGAAGGAAATCATTATGATTCCGTCGCCATCAAGGATGAGGAGACGATCTGCAAATGCGAGTACTGCGGATCGCTCGTAAAGATCAAGTGGGACGGCGGTACGCTCCCCAACTGCGAGCACTGCGGAGCGCCGCTGTCCGTGCAGGTCCGGGATGAGGGCAGCGCGCAGACGGTGGCGGCATCCACGGCAGGCTATAACGGGACACGCAGCTCCGGCGGCGCCAACGGATTAAAGATCGCACTGATCGCGATCGCCTGCTTCCTCGGACTCGGTTTCTGCGGTGCGATCCTGGACAGTGATGACGATGACCGCGTGGATGTCTTTGAGAACGGCTATGAATCCGGCTATGACGACGATTCCTACGGCGGGGAGTCACTCTCCGACAGCATCTATGTCGATGAGATCGGGCGCACCTGTTACCTCGACGGGGAGGATTATTACGATGAAGAGACCGGCTGCTGGTTCTATCTGAACACGGATGTCGAACCTCCGGTCTGGCAGTACTGGTATGACGGGATCTCAAGCGATTACGGCGATTACGGCTGGATGGAGTATGACGAGCCGGAGGGCAGATGGTATATCCAGGATGAGAACGGGGACTGGATCGTACTGCCTGGCGGCTATGATACTTCCTATCTGTGGTACATTAGGGATTAGTGAGAACAATGACACGACAAAATATCGCGATCATCGGAGCCGGCAGCTTCGGCATCGCACTGGCGCATCTGCTGACAAAAAACGGGCATGCCGTAAGGATCTGGACCAGGAGCGGAGAACGCGCGGAACAGCTGAAACTTGCCCACGGCAATCCGGATAAGCTGCCCGGTGTGATCCTGCCGCAGGAGGTGGTCTATACCGCGGACATGGAGGCTGCTCTGCGCGATGCATCCGTCGCAGTCCTCGTCGTGCCGAGCATCCATGTGCGGGAGACGGTACTCCTCATGAAGCCTTATCTGCACCGGGATCTGCTGCTCGTGAACTGCGCCAAGGGGATCGAGGAGCGGACTCTGTTCACGCTCACCGGCGTCATCCGTGATGCACTCGGCGGGGATACGCTGCAGCTTGCAGCGCTCTCCGGACCCTCCCACGCGGAGGAGGTCGGCAGGGATCTACCCACGGCCATTGTCGCGGCCTCTGAGGATATGTCCGTATCCGCAAGGGTACAGGAGATCTTTATGAGTCCGGTTTTCCGTGTCTATACCGGCTCCGATCTGCTCGGCGTCGAGCTGGGCGGATCATTGAAAAATGTCATCGCACTCGCCGCAGGCGTTGCGGACGGCCAGGGCTACGGTGACAACACCAAGGCGGCCATGATCACCCGCGGGATCGCCGAGATCACGAGACTCGGCGTCGCCATGGGAGCCGAGGCAGGCACCTTTTACGGACTGACCGGGATCGGAGATCTCATCGTGACCTGCGCATCGATGCATTCCAGGAACCGTCGGGCCGGCATCCTGATCGGACAGGGCATGAGCGCGGAAGAAGCCTGCGCCGAAGTGAAGATGGTGGTCGAGGGGGTTCATTGCGCGCGCGCGGCACAACTACTGGCGGAGAAATACGGCGTTTCGATGCCGATCATCTCGGAGGTCTGTCATGTACTGTTTGACGGGAAATCACCGGCGGATGCCGTGGCGGATCTGATGCTTCGGGATAAGAAAGCGGAACAGGAGGGGGACAGATGAAGGAAACTGCGGATCAGCGGGTTTACCCGCTCGGCATGTGGGGGAGATCCCTCACGGAATTGAAGAATGTACGTGCCATCACATTTTGCGGGCTGATGGCGGCACTCGCGATCGTGCTCAATTACGTGGCGAGCATCGACCTGGGCCCCTATATCCGCATCACCTTTGCCGGGATCCCGAATCAGATCGTCGCTTATCTCTTCGGACCGGCTGTCGGATGCCTCTTCGGCGGTTTGCTGGATATCCTGAAATTCATCATCAAGCCGACGGGCGCGTTTTTCCCGGGCTTTACCATTAGTGCCGCGCTGGGCGGCGCGGTCTACGGCATGCTGCTGTACCGCAGGCCGGTACGGCTCTGGCGCGTATTCCTCTCGCAGCTCCTCATTAAGGTCTTCATCAACGTGGGACTCAATACCCTGTGGTTGAAAATGCTCTACGGAAAAGGCTTTTTCGCGCTCCTGCCGGGGAGGATCGCCTCCAATGCCGTGATGCTCTTTGTTGATACGGGATTCATGTACATCATCCTGAAGATGATCGAACAGTCGGTGAGGCGTTTCTTTGACACCGACACCGGCAATGATGCCCTGCAGGCCGCGTTATCGCGCAGAAAGGCCGAACAGGAAGCAAAGGCTCTGTCTGAGGAGGTTCCCGCTGATACCGGTGAAGGAGCTTCTGAAGGAACAGTCGATCCGGGAGAAGCACCCGGAGACGGGAAAATCGAACAATGACCTGGGAGGAAGTAACGGAACTCCTGCTGGGTCAGGACTGGACCGGTGTCAAAGCGGGTCTTGAACGGATCACCGAACTGCTGCGTCTTGCCGGAGATCCTCAGAAAAAGCTAAGATATCTTCATATCGCAGGGTCCAACGGCAAAGGTTCGGCAGCCGCCATGCTTTCCGAGATCCTGATCCGCTCCGGTTATCGCACAGGGCGCTATATATCCCCTCACTTGAACCGCATGAACGAGCGATATACGATAGACGGCCGCGAGATCTCCGATGGGGATCTGGCTGCGCTTGCGCGCGAGCTTTCCGTGCTCTGCAGACAGATGGAGGAGAAGCCGACCAACTATGAGATGCTGACGGCGCTCGCGTTCCTGTATTTCGAACGCCGGAAATGCGATATCGTGGTCCTCGAAGTTGGTCTCGGCGGCAGGTTTGATGCCACCAATGTCATCGAAGCGCCGCTGGTCTCCCTGATCATGCACATCGCGCTGGAGCATACGGAACAGCTGGGAGACACGATCACCAAGATTGCCTCGGAAAAGGGCGGGATCGTAAAGCAGGGATGCGATACGGTTCTCTATGCGCAGTCCCCGGAAGCGGAGGAGGTGATCCGCAGGATCTGTGAGGAGCATCAGGCGCCGCTCGTGATCACGGATCCGTCCAAGCTTGCGGTTTCGGATCCCGGACTGGGTATTGAGCGGTCCGGAGCCGTTTCTCCGCAGATCTTTGATTATAAAGATCGGAAGGGTCTGGAACTGTCGCTCTTGAGCTGTTACCAGCCCAGGAATGCGGCAGTGGTGCTGGAAACAGTCGATCTTCTGCGCCGGAAGCACGGTTTTGACATCCCGGAGCAGGCCGTTCGTGACGGTCTGCGGCAGGTGCGCTGGCCGGGACGTTTCCAGATCCTCACGGAGGATCCGCTCTTTGTGCTGGACGGCGCGCACAATCCGGACGGCTGCCAGGCACTGGCGGAGAGCATAAGCCGGTATTTCGGCGGACGGCGGATCATCCTGCTCATGGGGGTCATGGCGGACAAGAATTACCGGCGCATGCTTGATATCATGGCGGGGGCCTTTGATCCGGCAGATCCCGGTGCGCCTGTGTTATGCACCTTTATCGCACTGGCGCCGGAGGGAAACCGTGCACTTCCGGCCGATGCTCTGGAAGCTGAGATCCGGGCACGCTTTGACTGCCCGGTCATGTCCTGCGGCGGTGTGGCAGCGGGAGTGACGGCTGCACGTGAGGTCGCGGCCGCTCATGCGGAGGAGGATCCCGTTATTCTGGCATTCGGATCGCTTTACCAGGCGGGAGAGATCCTGGAGATCATGCATTGTTAAAAGGCCCCGGAGTTGCAGGCTGCCCCTCCGGCCTGTACATGACATATGATACCTGATCTCTGTGATGATGTCTGAATGAATATATGAAAAAGCATTGTTTTATACAACTAGCATATATATTTCTAGTCTCCATTTTGCTATGCGGATGTGCTGCCGAACAGAGCAGCATACCGAAAGCCAGATCGATTGAAAACAGCGATGGATCACCGGTTGCGGCGGAGGCGGAAACCCATGATCTGACCGAAATGGAATTGCCGGCAGACCCGGTAACGGATCCGATCAAAACTGGGTCGGCGAAGGATCCGGATCCCATGATTTCCGACAAGGAAAATGCAGTGGAAATGATATCGGTATCCAAACCCGACAACATGAAAAACAACGTGCCGGATAACGGGTTCGTCATTGTCATCGATGCCGGGCATCAGGCGCACGGGAATCCGGATAAGGAGCCTATCGGACCGGGCGCATCGGAGAAGAAGGCCAAAGTCTCCGACGGGACACGAGGCGTGTCAACGGGGCTTGCCGAGTATCAGCTGAACCTCGATGTGGCGCTGAAACTGGAGAAGATCCTTACGGAGCGAGGCTACCGTGTGATCCAGTGCCGGACGGAGAATGATGTGAACATCAGCAATTCCGAGCGAGCGGCGATCGCCAATGAGAATCATGCGGACGCCTTTGTGCGGATCCATGCCAACGGAGCGGAGAACCCGAAGAGACAGGGGATGATGACGATCTGCCAGACAAAGCATAATCCGTATAATGCCGTGCTCTATGAGAAGAGCAAAGCACTTGCGACCTGCATCCTCGACGGCATGGTCGCTTCGACCGGCGCAGTACGGGAAAGAGTATGGGAGACCGATACGATGAGCGGGATCAACTGGTCCGAAGTCCCCGTCACGATCGTCGAGATGGGGTACATGACCAATCCGGAGGAGGATGCGCGGATGGCCGAACCGTCTTATCAGGAACTGATCGCGGCGGGGATCGCGGACGGCCTCGATGCATATTTTGCGCAGCGTGACGCGGAGAATGCCGCATCATGATGAATTCCATGGTCATCATCGAACAGATGCTGGTGATCTGTCTGCTGATCCTGGCCGGCGCCTTTCTCTACAGGAAGAAGCTGCTCACGGATACAGGAGCGGGACAGATCTCTTTCCTGATCGTTCATGTCACGAATCCGGCGATCATGCTTTCGACCGCGATCAGCGAAGAGGAGGTCATCCCGGCCGCGGAGATCGGACAGGCATTCGCACTTGCTGTCGCCGCCTATGCACTTTCCGCACTCGCGGGCTTTCTTATCACGCTGCTCCTGCGATCCAAAGAGGGAGAGCGGATCGCCATCATCATGATGACGATGTATGCCAATGTCGGCTTCATCGGCATCCCGCTTGTACTTGCAACATTGGGGACGCGCGCGATGGTCTATGTGACGGTCAACAATCTCGTTTATTCCGTCCTGTTTTACACGACCGGTATACCGCTCATCCGTATGGCCGCCACGATGAGCGGCGCGAAGCCGGATCCGGATACCGGCGCAAAGAAACCGCAGCCTGCCGATCTGCGGCATAACATCCTGAAGGGGCTCCTGCACACCGGTACGGTCAGCGCATTCCTGAGCATTCTGATCTATCTGACGCATCCCGCAGTGCCGTCCGTCATCAGTGATCCGCTCCTTTATGCCGGACGCTGCACAACCTTTCTCTCGATGCTGGTGCTCGGTGTCTCCGTGGCCGGATCGCCGCTTGCGAGCTATCTGACGGACAGGAAGACCTGGATCTTTATCCTGCTGCGCGGCATCGTATCACCGGTCATCGTGGCGCTCATTCTCTCACCGTTTATCCGGGACGCTGTCCTGAGAGACGCGGTGCTCCTGCTGGTCGCGGTGCCGTCCGGCTCTCTGCCGATGATCGTGTCCAGGGAACAGGGCCTGGATGATCATGTCTTTGCACGCGGCATCATCCTCTCGACGCTCGTATCGCCGATCACGATCCCTCTCGCGATGACGCTGTTCCATCTGATCCTGATGCGGTGATGTTCATGCCGGACGAGGGAAAAACATCATCCGATGAGGCGGTCCGCTGCAGACGGGCGCATGTACTGCGAATCACAGCGCAGCTCCTGCTCATCGGGATCGCCTATTACATCTTTGTCTCCCTCACCGGTCTCGCAGTCCCCTGCCTGATCCGCACCTTTACCGGATTTCAGTGTCCGGGCTGCGGGATCACGAGGATGTGCATCTGTCTCTCCAAACTTGATCTTGCGGGTGCTTTTGCGGCCAATCCCTTTATTCTGTGTCTGCTTCCCGCCGCGGTCCCGTACATCCTCTTCCGTATCCGCATATATATACAACGCGGACCGGAGGAACTCAGCATTCCCGAAATGATCATCCTGTCCGCCGTATCTGTCGGTGCGGTCATATTCGGCGTTTGGAGAAATCTCTGAATCCACCGCCGGTGGTTTGACAATCACGCCCATAAAACATAGAATGAATACACGGCGGAAAGCCGCCGCGGAAGAAACGGAAAGCGAGGAAGAATGACATGCATGTATTCGAGGAATTACAGGAACGGGGACTCTTAGCCCAGCTCACGGACGAACAGGAGATCAAAGAGCTCGTCAACGGCGGCGGAGCGACCTTTTATATCGGTTTTGACCCTACGGCGGATTCGCTGCATGTGGGTCATTTCATGGCACTGTGCCTGATGAAACGTCTGCAGATGGCAGGAAACAAGCCGATCGCCCTCGTTGGCGGCGGCACCGGCATGATCGGCGATCCCACCGGCAGGAGCGACTTAAGACAGGTCATGACCGTTGAGACCATCGAGCACAACTGCGACTGCTTCCGCAGGCAGATGAGCCGGTTCATCGAATTCGGCGACGGTGATCATCAGGACGGCACGAACAAGGCGATCATGGTCAACAACGCTGACTGGCTCCTGAATCTGAACTACATGGAATTCATCCGGGACATCGGCCCGTGCTTCTCCGTGAACAACATGCTCCGTGCCGAATGCTACAAGCAGCGCATGGAGAAGGGTCTCACCTTCCTGGAATTCAACTACATGCTCCTGCAGAGCTACGATTTCCTGATGCTCTACGAGAAATACGGCTGCCAGATGCAGTTCGGCGGTGATGATCAGTGGAGCAACATGCTGGGCGGCACGGAACTCATCCGCAAGAAGCTTGGCAAGGATGCCTATGCCATGACGATCACGCTGCTGCTCAACTGCGAGGGCAAGAAGATGGGCAAGACGGCGAAAGGCGCAGTCTGGCTCGACCCCGATAAGACAACGCCGTACGATTTCTACCAGTACTGGCGCAATGTCGACGACGCGGACGTCATGAAGTGCCTGAAGATGCTCACCTTCCTCCCGATCGAAGAGATCCGCGAGATCGAAAAATGGGAGGATTCCCGCATCAACGAGAAGAAGGAGATCCTCGCAAGAGAGCTCACCACGCTCGTACACGGAGAGGAGGAAGCGAAAAAGGCGGAAGCCGGTGCCAAGGCGCTCTTTGCGGGCGGCGGCAATGCGGCGGACGTCCCTTCCGTGACACTCTCCGATGCGGATTTCGGCGAAGACGGTACGATCGGACTCCTGTCGCTCCTCGTCAAGGCCGGACTCACCCCCTCAAACAGCGAGGCCAGACGGGCCGTTGAGCAGGGAGGCGTGGTCTTCGGCGAGGACAAAGTCACCGATGTCAAGGCGGTCTACACCAGGGATGCATTTGCCGGAGACGGCGTGATCCTGCGCCGCGGCAAGAAGAATTTCAAGAGAGTGCAGGTGAACTGATCCGGGAGGCATAACTTGAACAAGTCTGACTTTTACGTCGCGCAGATGCTGATGGATCTCATCGGCCGCAAGACAGGAGAGATCAGCCACGTAGAATACAAGCCGCAGAAGCCGGCATTCAGAGAGGACTCCGCCCTTGAGACGCATCTTGCGCGCTCATCGCCGGAGTCCTTGGGCATTTCTTCGGAGTGGGTGACCGATCTGTTCTCGAGGCTGTCCGCGCTGCCGGATCACGGACTGCACAGGATCATGGTCCTGCGCGGCAATACGGTCATCGGAGAGACCTCGTTCGCACCTTACCCAAAGGATGAGTGGCATGTGACGCACTCCCTGTGCAAGAGCGTCACGGGCATGGCGATCGGCCTGCTGGTGGATGAGGGGAGGCTGTCCGTCGACGATAAGCTCACGGATCTCTTCCGCGAGGAGCGGAGCCTGTTATCCTATGTCATGCTGACGGACAAGATCACCGTCAGACATCTGCTCACCATGACCAGCGGCGTCAAATTCAACGAATCCGGCGCCATCGCCGGCAACAGCTGGAAGAGGGATTTCATGGAGGCAGGCTGTTCGTTCGAGCCCGGTTCCGCATTTGAGTACAACAGTATGAATTCCTATATGCTCTCCGCCATCGTGACGAAGATCACCGGCGAGACGATGATGGAATACCTGCGTCCGAGGCTATTTGAACCGCTCGGGATCGACCGTGTCTTCTGGGAATCCAGTCCGGAGATGATCACAAAGGGCGGCTGGGGTCTTTTCATCCGCACCGAGGATATGGCGAAGCTCGGCCGTCTCCTGATGCAGGACGGCGTGTGGGAGGGCAAACAGATCCTCTCCAGAGAATGGGTGAGGGAATCCACGAGTGTCCATGTCCGCACGGGGCTGGAGCACTGCGAGATGTACGGCTATCAGCTCTGGATCAACGATGACCGCGGCGTGTTCGCATGGAGCTTCAACGGGATGCTCGGACAGAATGTGTTCTGTTATCCGGATCTCGATATGGTGATCTGTACCAGTGCCGGGAACAGTGAGGTCTTCCAGCAGGGGGAGATGAGCGGGATGATCCGCCGTGCTCTCAATGATCTGCAGGCGGTGGAGGTCCCTCTGCCGGAGAATGAGCCTGCGCTCAACAAACTGAAGATGCTCTGCCGGAGGCTGTCCGGCAGGACTCCGGCCTTTAAGGGGGTCTCCTCCGGCGGGTGGCAGCACCCGGGTGCCGTCATGAACCGCGGCACGGGCAGGCACGTGCATTCCGCCGGATACAAACGGCGCACACGTCTGGGAGACAGTGCGGTCGCCTATATCCGCCAGAAGGAGCATCTGCGCAGGGAATGGCTCTCCCGTCTGGACGGCGCGGTTTATGATCTGGACAACAGGGGAACGGGGATCTTCCCGCTCCTGATGCAGGTATTCCATAACAATTTCACGGACGGGATTTCCGCAGTCGGTTTCCGCAAGAGCCGGGACGGCACCTTTACGATCGATGTCTACGAGGGGACCGCTGTCTATCCGATCACCTGCGCTTTCTACGATAATGTATCCAGGGGACAGATCGATATGCACGGCGAGATCTATGACATCGCGGTGCGTTCCGATCTCACGACGGACGAATATGACAGGCTGGTCTTAAAGAACGAGATCGTCTATGTGGAGGAGGCGGCGAGCCGGATCCTCAATATCTTTCTGATCCCGGATCCGGCGCTGAAGGGGAGGCCGAACGCGGCTCCCGCGCAGATCGAGGTCCGTCTCGACGAGACGCCCGGCACCTCGATGATCATGCCGAGTCTCGAGATGATCACGACGGAGAAGGCGGCCGGTCTGGACGGCTTTCTCATCCGGCAGTTTACGGAGCACGGCGGCATGAACGCGGTGAAACTCCTGTCCCAGGCGACGATCAGACCCGTGATCCGCGGCAGACTCAGAACCGGCAGTCAACGGTAACACATAAGGAGGTGGCCTATGAACAGAGCGGCACAGATCGCAAGATCCTATGAGATCAGCATCGACGAGGCAGTGTCCTATATCAGGGGGCGGACGGAACTGGAACCGCTCATCGCTCTGGTCCTGGGCTCCGGGCTCGGCGAATACGCGGCGGAACTCACAGTGGAAGAGGAGATCCCCTATACCGATATCCCTGATTTCCCGACCTCCACCGCGCCGGGTCACGACGGACGATTCATCCTCGGCTATCTGGATGATGTCCCCGTTATCTGCATGAAAGGACGCGTCCATCTCTACGAGGGGTACGAACCCTGGGATGTGGTGATGCCGCTTCGTGTGATGCGGGAGCTCGGCGCGCAGGTGCTGTTTGTCACCAATGCCTCCGGCGGGATCAATTACAATTTCTCCGCCGGCGATCTGATGCTCATCACCGATCATATCTCGTCCTTTGCACCCAATCCGCTCATCGGTCCCAATTTTGACCGCTTCGGAACGCGTTTCCCGGATATGACGCATGTCTATGATGAAGAACTCTCCGATCTGATCAGAGAGGCGGCCGTCGAAGAGAAGGTACCGCTCAAGGAAGGCGTCTATGTGCAGCTCACCGGGCCGTCCTTTGAATCGCCCGCGGAGATCCGCATGCTCAGAACGCTCGGCGCGGATGCCGTCGGGATGAGCACGGTGATCGAGTCGATCGCGGCACATCATGCGGGCATGCGCGTCGTCGGTGTCTCCTGCATCGCCAACGCGGCCGCCGGCATGACAAAGGAACTCTTAAGCGGAGATGACGTGAATCTCACGGCGAACGAGACGGCGCCGCTGTTCACGCGTCTCGTGAACGCTTCGATCATCCGGATCGGCAAAGCCGTCTCATGAGGATCTTTGTTTCGAGCACCTTCCGGGATTTTCAGCTCGAACGGGATGTCCTGAGAAATCATGTGGAGCCCAGGCTCAACGCACTGGGGAAACAGCACGGACTGGACTACTCCTTTACGGATCTGCGATGGGGTGTGGATACGCTTGGTCTTACCGAGGAGGAGAGCAACCGGCGCGTGCTGTCCGTATGTCTGGAGGAGATCGACCGTGCGGGAGGCATGATGCTCGTCATGATCGGCGACCGCTACGGCTATCGTCCGGGCAGTGCGCGGATCCGTGACGCGATCGCCGTGCATGAGGCGCGGACCGGCATATCCTTTGCGGCGGACATCACGGATCCGGACATCAGTGTCACGGAACTGGAGATCCTCTACGGTGCGCTGTCGGATCCGGATAAACTCTCGAGCACGCTGTTCTATTTCCGTGAAACTCCGGAAGGATCCGGGGAGGAGACTCCGGGCGATGACGAAAAGCGCATCAGCGATCTGAAAAACCGTATCATGGCGGCGGCACCGGATCGAGTCCGCAGATATCGCGCGCAGGAACCGGAAGATCTGACAGCGGACGGCGGCTTCGCCGATCTGGTCTACCGGGATCTCGAAGAGATGGTGAACGCCCACAAAGCGCGTCTGGATGCGGCGATCAAAGAAGCGGCGGACGGATCCGGCATTTCCGGCGATGTTTATGATGCCGCACGCTATGTGGCGGAACAGCTGAAACAGGAGAAACGATACCGGGAGATCCGGCGTACCCTTGCGGATGCCCGAAGCTTTGATGCCGGGAGATTTGCAGGACTGCTTGATAAACGGATGCCCTCCCGGATGGACGATGACCTGACGGCGGCGATCCTGATGCATGCTCCGGCCGGAGCCGGGAAGAGCGCGGCCGCGGCTGCCGTGGCTGCGATCATGGAGCGTCAGGGCTATGAGACCGTGCCGGTGTACTGCGATCTGTCCGACGAACTGAAGCAGGCGGACGGGATCATGGATTATGTCCGGCTCACCCTTCAGGAAAAAGGAGACGGGCGGCTGTTCTTTCTTGTGGACGGTCTCGAACAGCTCGACAAGGCCGGGGCGATCCGTGTGTTCCGTTTTCTGGAT
>JAEEGL017141401.1_pt1 | contig 32241 bp, 32 predicted proteins | sample 9134231 | NCBI WGS metagenome assembly JAEEGL01 (sample SAMN16246548, study PRJNA631951) | gut metagenome | biome: gut microbiome; feature: rumen; material: fiber-attached | host: Bos | place: Iran: Karaj | collected 2018-10 | reverse complement strand
TACCATCTTTTACTGCGCGCACCTCCTCGGCATACGTTCCCTGGTTGAGGCCCCGTTTCTGAGCTACCTGAGGACCTACCTGGGCGGTATCACCATCGATAGCCTGACGACCACCGATCACGATATCCACATCGCCAATCTTCTTAATGGCAGTGGCAAGAGCATAAGATGTAGCGAGGGTGTCAGCACCGGCAAAGAGACGGTCGGTGAGCAACCAGCCGGTGTCAGCACCGCGATAAAGTCCCTGACGGATGATCTCACCTGCACGTGGAGGACCCATCGTGAGGATTCCTACTGTGGAGCCCGGATTCTGCTCCTTCAGACGAAGGGCCTGTTCTAGGGCATTCAAATCTTCTGGATTGAAGATAGCGGGTAGGGCAGCGCGGTTCACCGTTCCTTCAGCGGTCATGGCATCCTTACCCACGTTACGGGTGTCTGGCACTTGCTTGGCCAGCACAACAATCTTTAAAGCCATAATATATTATTAATAATGTATGTTCTTGATATTCAAAAAGTGCTGCAAAGAACAGTGCAGAACGAATGCAAGGTTGTAGTACTATGCTCGGTTACGGTCTGTTTTTGCTGGCGATTTCCTGAAATCGCTCGCAAAGGTACTGTTTTTTGTGCATACAGCCAAAAAAAATGCACAAAATTGACGGGTTTGTGCACATTTTGGTCAATTTGTGCAATTTCTGTCAATACAAATAAACGACCAGTTGTCATAGCAGTCCTCTTTATCCGCTTCGCAACCGGTGTTTCTTCCTCTAATATCCGTATCTCTACCGAAATTCTTCAGTCGAGATGATTGTGGTTCGCTGAAAATGTGTACCTTTGCAGGCGAAAAAAAACTCGCGTTATGCAAAACGGAATTTATACGGTTCTGTTGCTCATAATGAGCAATGTGTTTATGACTTTCGCATGGTACGGGCATCTCCGCCTACAGCAGTCGGGTATCTCGACCAATTGGCCCCTCTATCTGGTGATTGCCTTCTCGTGGATGATTGCTTTTTTCGAATATTGCTGTCAGGTTCCTGCTAACAGAATTGGCTTTGTTGACAATGGCGGCCCGTTCTCACTGGTACAGTTGAAGGTAATCCAAGAATGTATCTCATTGGTGGTGTTTGCGGTTATCGCCAACTTGATTTTCCAGCACGAGGAGCTACGCTGGAATCATGCTGCGGCCGCTCTCTGCCTGGTGGCTGCGGTCTATTTCGTCTTTATGAAACCATAACGACATCTCATAATGAATGATGATTATTTCTTGAGATAGTTTGCAAGAGGATGGTGAAGTTGTTTGAGGCCTTTGGCGAGGCTCTTGGCATTCATCTGAGCTCCTATAAGGGAAGTGTGGGTATGATCGTTGTTGAAGTAGATCGAAGCTTTCTGCTTGCACTTCTCTGGGGTTTTGCCAGCGAACTTCTTGTCGAGTAAGTCTGCCGAGATGTTGTGGATGTCGACAAAGTCAACACCTGTCTCACTAACCACCTCGCGATACCATCGACCGTAGGTGTCGTTACGCCGCTCAATCTTTCCGGTGGGCCACTCATTGCGTGGCGTGAGGGAGAGAAGGATAGGGGTGGCACCCTTCTCCCGAACATCATCGATGAACTTACGGAGATACCATCCAAAGGAGTAGACCACTTCATAGCGCCCATCTGTTTCCATTTGGTACACATGACAGGTATCCGCTGTACCGGGAATGACCCCACGCTCTTTCTTGTCGGTAATCGGACAGATATCGTTATGACCGAACTGGATCAATACGAAGTCTCCTGGCTGTAAGGCATTGTATACTTTATCCCAACGTCCTTCGCGCAGATAGCTTCGCGTTGATCGACCCGCCATCGCCACGTTCTCCCACGTAATCTTGTCTGGATCGAAGATGAGGCCGGCCTGTGAACCCCAGCCCCACATACCGTTCTTGTCTTTGTCGGCATTCTTCACCGTTGAGTCACCCGTGATAAAGACCATCGGCTTGCCATCCTCACGATTCTCTCCATAGGTTGGTAGTTCTATATTCTGCATCATCTCCTGTAAAGGCTTCAGCTGCGGGTTCTGTGAGTACCAGATTCCTTCGGCAGCCGACCGGGCATTCAATTCTGCACCAAAAGCAGAAGTGTGGATATGATCACCGAAGAAATGGTATTTCTCCTTCCATGGAGTGAAACGATCGAGTTTGGCGCCAGATATCTCGTTCAGATCAACGAAGGGTACCCCTTCTACTGCAGCGACGTAGGCAGCCCATTGTGTCTGTGGCTTTCTGACAATCTTTCCTCCCTCGTAAGCATCGCGTGGAGTCAGTGACATCAGGATGGGGTTGGCGCCTTTTGCCCGGATTTCCGAGATATAACGACGCAGATAGGTCCCGTAGCTGTATACCGTGTCATTCTGTTGTCGGCGTTCGTTGAAACCGACGACCAACGTGTCGGGGTCTACGCCGGGAATAACTCCTCGCGCCCGTTTGGCATCGAAGAAATCGGCCGTGTCGTTATGGCCGATGGATACGATCACCCAATCACCGGGTTTCAGAGCCTCTCGAACTGCAGGCCACAGATCTGTATAGAAGGTGCGAGTAGACATGCCACCGAGGGCTTGGTTTTCGACCGTGATACGTCGCCCGTCGAAATATTGACTGGCGAAAAATCCCCATCCCCATTGGCCGTTGTTTCCATTACCTAAGGTGCCGTTGCGCATCGTCGAATTACCAATCAGGAATAGCACTGGGTTCGTACCCTGACGCGTGGAGCCGGGGGCAGGACGATTCGTCAGTGCCTTAGCAATAGAGTCGGGGGTGTTGTCGATGACTTTCTCTTCACCACCAGGGGTAGGGAGATCATCAAAACCTTGTGCTGCCAGTGGTAGAGTAAACGTTAGGAGTATTATAAGTGTTGATAGGTTCCTCATCATTAATTATTTTAATGTTTATGTTGCAAAGATACATATTTTCCCTTAAAGTGAGTGGCACTTTAAGAAAAATTCGTAACTTTGTCGGCAGATATGATAGACAGGGCGACGATAGATAAGATTATGGATGCCGTCAACATCGTGGATGTGGTCGGCGAGTTCGTCACGCTCCGTAAGGCCGGCGTGAACTACAAAGGACTATGCCCGTTTCACGACGACAAAACCCCGTCGTTTATGGTTTCTCCGTCGAAGCAGATCTGTCACTGTTTCGCATGTGGCGAAGGCGGTAATGCAGTGAACTTCCTCATGAAGCATGAACAGATCACCTATCCGGAGGCCTTGCGTTGGCTGGCGAAGAAATATAACATAGAGATTCAGGAAAAGGAACTGACTGACGAGGAGAAGAAGGAACAGAGTGACCGTGAGTCGATGTTCATCGTCAACGAGTGGGCTATGGGATATTTCCAGGATGTGCTGAAGAACGATCCCGACGGTATCGCCATTGGTAAACAGTATTTCCGTAGCCGTGGTATCCGTGATGATATTATCGAGAAATTCAGTCTTGGCTATGCGCTAACAAAGCGAGATGCCCTGGCTTTGGCAGCACAGAAGGCAGGCTACCAACCGGAATTCCTTATCAAGACAGGTCTCTGTTATATGAAAGGAGACCTTCTCGTCGACCGTTATGCAGGGCGCGTGATCTTCCCTTGGCTGAATGTCAGCGGTAAGGTCGTGGCGTTCGGTGGTCGTCTGCTTGATGCTCGTACGAAAGGGGTACAACAGAAATATGTGAATTCGCCCGATTCGGAGATCTATCATAAGGAACGTGAGCTATATGGACTGTTCCAGGCAAAGAAGGCAATCGCGAAGGAAGATCGCGTGTATATGGTAGAGGGCTATACCGATGTGATTGCCATGCATCAGTGTGGTATTGAGAATGTAGTGGCTAACTCCGGAACAGCTCTCTCTAACTTCCAGATCCGACTGCTCCGACGCTTTACACAGAATATCACTCTCTTGTACGACGGCGATGAGGCTGGTATCCATGCAGCCATGCGTGGTACCGATATGCTGTTGGCAGAGGGCATGAATATTAAAGTACTGTTATTACCTGATGGCGATGATCCTGATTCCTTTGCCCGGAAGCATACGACGCAGGAGTTCAAGGATTATATCGAGGCGCACCAGACGGACTTTATTACGTTTAAGACGCAACTGACGGTGGAGAACGTGTCCGATCCGGTGAAACGCTCTGAGGCAATCGGTGGAATCGTGAAGAGTATCTCTGTCATCCCCGACCAGATATTACGTTCCACTTATCTAAGCGAACTATCCCAGCGGATGGGTATCAAGGAGCAGACCCTTCTCAACTCGATGAACGGTTATATTCGAAAGGATATCGAGGAGAAGGAAAAGGAACGTGAACGGGGCAGGACGGTTGATGGAGTCTCACAATCCTTGTCTCAGGAACAGGGGAACCTGAATTCTCTCCAAACAAATTCCGCTTCTCAGGAGTTCATCGGTCTGCATTCTGTCGATGAACAGACGCATGAAGTGGAACGTCTGCTTGTGAGAAGCATTATCCGTGATGGCGAAAAGGTAATCTTTGAGGATGTAGAGACGGAAGACGGCGGGACAACGAGCCTGACGGTAGCCCAATATATCGGTTATGATTTGGGACAGGATGGGCTGAGATTCCATGACGAGCGTTATAACCGGATCTTGGACGAGGCGATGGCGCATAGTGGAGATCCTGATTTCAAGGCAGAGGCATATTTCATGCAGCATTCTGATGTCGAGCTCAGTTCACTGGCTGCCCGACTCGCTATCGACCGTCATCAGTTAGGTAAAGGCTTCCAGCCCAAGGAACAGAAGGGAACCTTGCGACAGCATGTGCTCCATCTGGTACTTGACTTGCGACTTGACATTATAGAGAAAAGGTTGAAGGATATTCAGCTCCAGTTGAAAAATGTCGGCAGCGATATGGAACGAGCCAAGTCTCTCTTAGAGGAATATAGAGATACGCAGCAGTTGCGCGATGCTCTGGCTAAGCAGCTGGGAAATGATTTGGTGAGATGAAATGAGTTGGGTAAATGTCATATTCTTGATCTATCAGATCATTGCTATTATGGCAGTGATCCATGTGATCATGGATAATCGACAACCAGCCAAGACGATGGCGTGGGTCCTCGTCATCTGGTTCGTTCCGGTGGTGGGTATTGTGTTCTATCTGTTCTTTGGTCTCAACACCCGGAAGGAACGCCACATCAGTGAGCGCAGCATGAGTCAGCTGACGAAACGCTCGATGCTGGAATTCGCCGAACAGCAGAACCTTCGTCTGCCTGACAGACATAGACCTTTGATTGACCTGTTCATCAATCAGAATCTTGCGCTGCCCTTCAAGGACAACAAGGTGGAGATATTTGCCGATGGTTATCAGTTCTTTCCAGCCTTATTGGCGGCCATCCATAACGCAAAGAGTCATATCCATATCGATATGTATATCTTTGCTGAGGATGCTTTGGGTTGTCTGGTTGCTGATGCGCTGATAGCCAAGGCACATGAAGGAGTGGAGGTACGTCTGATTTACGATGATGTGGGCTGTTGGAATGTCAGACATCGTTTCTTTGAGCGGATGCGTGAGGAGGGTATTGAGGTCGTGTCGTTCCTGCCCGTTAGGTTTCCTTCGTTCACAAGTAAGGTCAACTACCGTAACCACCGTAAGATTATCGTTATCGATGGCAGTATAGGTTTTATCGGTGGAATGAACATCGCTTTGCGTTATGTGAAGGGTACGGGTAGTCAGCCTTGGCGCGACACGATGATACAGGTGACGGGTGGCGCTGTCTATGCACTCCAGCGGGCTTTTCTCGTCGATTGGTACTTCGTGGACAGAACCCTGCTCTCTGATCGCAAGTATTATCCTCAACTGTCGGCAGATCGTGGTGTGCTTGTAAACAACTGTCTGGCACAGGTGGTGACAAGTACGCCGGTGACTCCATACCCCGAAATCATGCAAGGTTTTGTACGTGTCATCTTGGGGGCTCGTCGCTATCTGTATCTGGAGACACCTTATTTCCTTCCTAACGAATCCGTCCTCTTTGCGTTAAAGACGGCTGCATTGGCTGGTGTCGATGTGAGGGTGCTATGTCCTCGATATAGCGATGCCCGTTTTGTGGAATGGGCCAGTCGCTCGTATCTGAGGGAGGTGATGGCTGCCGGTATCAAGGTGAGCTTGTATGAGGAGGGGTTCCTTCATTCTAAGCTGATGGTCTGTGATGATGCCATTACCACTTGTGGATCGACCAATCTGGATTTCCGTAGTTTCGAGAATAACTTTGAGGCGAATATCTTTTTCTACGACGAGGGTATAGCCCTGCGTATGAAGAAGGTCTTCCTCCGCGACGAGGAACGCTCTGTGCTTTTGTCCAATCTTCCAGGACGGATGAACGGGGGATTTCTCGTCAGACTATGGGAAAGTGTTACTCGGATGCTCTCCCCCTTGTTCTGAACAACGAAAAATTGACACTGCCATAACTCCGATGTTCCACGAAGTGCGGATCATCGGAGAAATCTTGATCCTTACCATGCTCAAACACGAAGATGCCATCGTCTTTCAATAAACCTTTCTCAAAGATCAGCCCAGGTATTGTCGGCAGTTCCTTCAATGCATAAGGCGGATCGGCGAAAATAAAGTCGAACTGCTGTTTGCACGACTTGATGAAACGGAAGACATCACCGCGCAGAGGAACAAGGACTCTTCCTACCTCTCCAAGAGGAAGGGCAGACTGTGCGTGGCGGTCATCTCCCTTTTGGTATGGATCAAGTTTCCTCAGGCAGTCCATGATGAAACGGTGATGGTCGCGGTCGGCTTCTACGCTGATGATATGACTACAGCCACGTGAAAGCAGTTCTAAGGAGATGCTTCCTGTACCTGAGAACAGGTCAAGGGCTGTTGCCCCCTCAAGGTCGATATAGCCTATCAGAACGTTGAAGATATTCTCTTTGGCAAAGTCTGTTGTAGGCCTTGCCTTAAAGTTCCTTGGGATGTCGAAGTGTCTGCCTTTATATTTCCCTGTGATGATTCTCATGTATCCTTTTCCTCCTTTTATCTTCCTCTGACGATCAGTGTCATCAGGTCATAAGGCATGTCTTTGATCTTTGTGGCAGGTGCCTGAAGGAAGTCTGCCGCAGGATTGATCACGTAGGTCTTATGCAGGTATTTTTTCAACTCTGTTATCATCCATTCCTGTTCGGGAATATCACCGACGATATGCAGCTCGTCGTGCTCAGCCTCAAGACGAAGTTGTTTCCAGACGTTGAGTATAAAATAGACGGCATCATGGGCATGACTTGTCTCGAAGCTATTGCAGAACTTGAATCGGTTCTGTTGGAAACAGAACACGTCAAGGTGTTTATCGTGGAAACAGCCGTATAACTTATTGCGATGGCCGGTAAAACTCCGTTGGTGCAGATGGTGCCAGACAGGAGTCATGGCATGGATGAACTGCACGTCATCGTACCGGTCGCAGATCACACCGCGCAGGTCTTTGTTGATGGCGAAGAGACAGACGGCTTTCAGGTCTGGCAGCACATTGTGCAGCATAACCCTTGGCTCCTGCCCGGCAGGGAAGGCGTGATTGAAAAGCATCTCCATCTCCTCTTCCTCAAACTGCTCAATAGGTACCAGCATCGATGGTGTGTCGAGCAGCACTTGGACTCTCTGTACGTCTGTGGCTGTCAGACTGGCGGTCTTGAAGGCCTCACGTAGGTTTGCGGCCATGGAGATCCCGCCTTTCACGATATAGGGCTCATAGATGATCGGCCGCTCCGTGTCCGTAGCGTCGAGCATGGTAAACGAGAGACTGTTTCTCCCGATGCGTATGGTCATCTTTCTCTTGTCCATTCTCTATCCGTGGATAATGCTGGCTACACAGATGGCAAGTAGCCCGAGTGCAGTCAGTGTCAGTACGATGTTGATCTCTTTGTCAGTAATCCGCATTTGGGTGCAAAATTAATAATTTAAAATGAAAAAATGGAAGAATGGAAGAACGAAAATTGCTTTTTATTATGTACTTTTGCAATTGATATGATCACAGACGAGTTGAAATACCGTGTCAAGCAGTCGTTCGGTTTCGTGCCGACATCTGAGCAAGAGCATGCCTTGGATGTGTTCTCCTGTTTTATGACCGACCGCTCAGAGGAGGTGGTGATGATCCTCCGTGGTTCGGCAGGTACGGGTAAGACCACGTTGGCTGGTGCCATCGTCCGGGGAATGATGGCCCTGCGGCAGAAGATGGTACTATTGGCACCGACGGGGCGAGCCGCAAAGGTGTTCTCATTGAATGCTGGTCATTCTGCCTTCACCATCCATCGCCGTATCTATCGTGAGAAGACGGCCGATAGTCTGTCGTCGTTTGGCTTGAATGTCAATCTGAACCGTGACACCCTGTTCATCGTCGATGAGGCTTCTATGATCTCCAATGGTAATAATCTTCCTTCCTCCAGTTCCGGTCATGCCATAGACTTTGGTAGTGGCTGTCTGCTCGACGACTTGATGCAGTTCGTCTATAATGGACAGAACTGTCGGTTGCTACTGGTAGGTGACAGGGCGCAGTTGCCGCCGGTTGGCGAGACAGAGAGTCCGGCGCTGATGGCCGATGTGCTTCGTGGTTATGGCATGAAGGTCTATGAGTGCGACTTGAACCAGGTACTCCGCCAGAGCGAGACGTCGGGTATCCTGTGGAACGCTACAAGGATCAGGGAGAACCAAGGCCATCTGGCTCTTCCTCGCATCCGTTTCAAGGGGTTCGCTGATATCCGGATGGTGCCAGGTGATGAACTGATTGACTCTCTGGCCGATAGTTATAGTAAGGTGGGACATGACGAGACGATTGTGATCACCCGAAGTAATAAGTGGGCGAATGTCTATAATCAGGGCATCCGCAACAGAGTTCTCGACCGTGATGAGGAACTCTGTCGTGGCGATCTGCTGATGGTCGTGAAGAACAACTACTACTGGACTAGTCCGACTCCCGCTCCTACAGGGGAGGGGACAGAGGTGGTGGCTCCCTCTTTTATTGCCAATGGAGATATCGCTGCTGTGCAACGGGTGAGGAATATACATGAGCAATATGGCTTCCGGTTTGCGGAGGTGACGATGCGGTTTCCCGACTACGACGATTATGAACTGACGGCTACTGTGGTGCTCGATTCTCTCACGTCGGAGACACCAGCCTTGACACGTGAGCAGCAAGAGCAACTCTACCAGGCTGTGATGGAGGATTATGCTGATGTCTCCTTAAGAAGCGAGCGCGTCAAAAAACTAAAGGGCGACAGGTATTATAATTCTCTTCAGGTAAAATACGCATATGCCGTCACCTGCCATAAGGCGCAGGGTGGTCAGTGGGCCCACGTCTATCTTGATCAGGGCTATATGACCGACGAGATGCTTACGCCCGACTATATCCACTGGCTCTATACCGCCTTCACACGCGCTACTGAGACCCTTTTCCTCGTGAACTGGCCCAGTACCCAGGTCGTTGATGTGATGAAGGAGTATTAAAAAGCCCTGACAATTGTCAGGGCTTTATTGTGTTAATATGTCATCTTCGGCTCAAGCTCCTTGGCCTGGTCGATCATCTTCTGTACCTCACTTACAGCGGGCACGCGGTTACAGATGTTCTTGGCCTCGTTCACCTCAACGAGCTTGGGCTGCAGGTTCTCGGCAACCCTGTGGCGGAACTCCTTCACAGTGTCTACACCGGCGGCCTCGAGCAACTCAGCAAACTGGGGACCTACACCGTTGATGCGGAACAGGTCGGCATGGTTCGTCCAGCGGAGAATGAGCTTCTCGCTGATGCCTGTGGCCTCTGCCAGTTCCTTACGTCCCTTAGGAGCGGCACACTTCTCCAACAACTCACTGACCTTGGTGATACCTGCGGCAACCAGTTTCTCTGCGTAAACGTCGCCAACACCTTCAATGTCGATAATCTTGTAATCCATACTCTAATTGTTTTTAGTTGATTGTTAAATAGGATATTACTCGGCAAATATACGAAAATTCTTTTATAATGAATGCAATGAGCATTTTTTTCTTTAAGTTTTTCATTCCTTTGTGTCCTTTGTGGATATTTTTAGCTAATTTTGCCATCAAAATAGTGAGTGTCATGATGATAGCATTATATATACTGATAGGTCTGGTGGTAGGCGCAGTAGTGCTCTACCTCTTCATGGATCGTAAGATGGATGTACTCCGCATTGAGGGCGGAAAGAAGGATATAGAATTGTCGATGCGTAACGAACAGTTGGGTGCGGCCACCAGTCGGGTGACCCATCTGGAGGCTGAGAACAAGATGCTCTCAGCCAAGGCAGAGTCGCAAGGACGGGAACTGGAGCTGGTTAGACATCAGATGGATGAGGAACTGAAACGACATGAGGAGCGGTTTAAGAATATGGCTCAGCAGTTGATGGAGACGAGTGCTGCCAAACTGAAGGAGTCGAATACAGAGACCATGACTGGCATCACCCAACCGCTGAAGGAGGCGATCACGAACATGCAGAAGGCTATCAGCGACAACCAGAAGGAGTCGGCCGCTCATTCGGCATCGTTCCGTGAGCAGATCCGTCAGATGATGGAACAGACCCAGCAGTTGGGCGAGCGGGCAGAGAGTCTGACAAATGTGTTACGCCGTGACAATAAGGTGAGTGGTAACATGGGTGAGATTATCCTTGGCGACTTGCTGGCGAGTCAGGGGCTGACAGAGGGTATCCACTATGAGGTGCAGGCCCGGTTACGCGACGAGATGGGACGTCCGCTGAAAAACGACGAGACGGGGCGCGAGATGCAGCCCGACGTGATCCTGCATTATCCGCAGGGACAGGACGCTATCGTTGACTCGAAGGTGTCGCTTGTGGCCTACGAGAAGTATGTCAATGCCGAGACACCCGAGGAGAAGGAGCGTTATCTGCAGGAGCATATCAAGAGCGTGCGCAGTCATGTGAACGAGTTGGCTCGCAAGGATTATTCAAAGTATATCAAGAACGGGCGCGATGCGGTCGACTTTGTTATCATGTTCATGCCGTTCGAGTCGTCGTTGCAGTTGGCGTTAGCCAACGACCCGACGCTGTGGCGCGAGGCGTTTGAAAAGAAGGTGTTCGTAACAGGAGAGCAGAATCTCCTGGGTATCCTTCATATGATTCATATCGCCTGGGTACAGAACCAGCAGGCAGAGAATCAGCAGAAGGTCTTTGGACTGGCCGAGCAGTTGCTCGACCGCTTGGGCGACTTTGTGCAGCGCTATCATGAGTTGGGCGAGAAGATCCGTAAGGTCCAGGAGTCTTATGATAATGCGAATAACAAACTGATCACGGGACGTCAGAGCGTGGCCCAGAAAGGGCGCGAGCTTGTGGATCTTGGTGCCAAGGAGAATCCTAACCGTAAGATTCCCATGCCGGAGATAGGACTGAAATGATATACGTCAGAGAGGATATATGGGACTTTGATCTCGAGTCGTCGCTGCGGGAGATCTCGGAGCAGCGCCGGGAGCAGGCGTTGAGGTTCAAGCATGAACAAGGGTGCCGTCTCTGTGTGCTTGCCTACCTGCTTTTGAAGCAGGGACTGCGTGAGGAATACGGCATCATGGAAAATCCCGTCTTTGAATACAACGAGCATGGCAAACCCTCTATCGTCGGTCATCCGGAGATATTCTTTAACCTGAGTCACTGCAAGGAAGCCGTGGCCTGTGCCATCAGCGACCAGCCGGTGGGTATTGACGTTGAGTCTGTCAGGTCCTATAAGGAGCGTCTGGGTCGTTATACGATGAACGACGAGGAAGTGCGTGACATAGAGACTTCCGAGCAGCCCGATACCACCTTTATCCGTTTGTGGACGATGAAAGAGGCAACGATGAAACTCGTAGGAACAGGTATCAGCAAGGATATGAAGTCGGTGATTGATACGGATAAATATAAATATACCACTGTCGATCGACAGCGGTATATCTATACGGTCTGTTCCTTTCGGTAGTTACCGGTCCCTTCGGGGGAGGGGTGAGGTCTTACTTCACAAGGTTGCCAAGGATATCGCGTGTCAGTTCCTTGGTGATGGTACGGGTGGCAGCGCTGGTGGCATTCTTCACCACACGACCAGTACCTGAGGTCTTCGACTTGGTCTTCTTACCTGTCACCTTGTCACTGATATAGGTGCCAAGGATGGTGGCGAAGGTCGAGGTGACGGCCGTGATGATGGCCTTCATCACCTTACTCATTATACCTGATTTCTTCTTGCCCTCTGTCTTCTTCTCCGTCGAAGCGTCTGTCGTCTCAGCGGACAGTTCTTTTTCCTTCTCGGCTTCTGCTATCAGCACCTCGAAGGCACTCTCACGGTCGACGGGGGTGTCATACTTGCCGTAGATGCGACTCTGCTTGATGATGTCCAGACGCTGTCCTTCGCTGACAGCACCGATCTGTGACAGCGGGAACAGGATCTTCGCGCGCTCCACGACACTGGGAGCACCCTTGGGGTCGAGGAAGCTCACAAGCGCCTCACCGGTCTCCAGATTCATGATGGCCTCGTCGGTCTTGAACTCCGGATTGGCACGGAAGGTGTCGGCGGCCGTCTTCACAGCCTTCTGGTCCTTCGGCGTATAGGCACGAAGGGCATGCTGCACGCGATTGCCTAACTGTCCGAGAATGTTCTCTGGGATGTCGGTCGGACTCTGTGTGATGAAATAGATGCCTACACCCTTCGAGCGGATCAGACGGATCACCTGCTCGATCTTGTCGAGCAAAGCCTTCGAGGTACCGTCGAAGAGCATGTGTGCCTCGTCGAAGAAGAACACCAGCTTCGGCAGGTCCATGTCGCCCACCTCGGGCAGGGTGGAGTAGAGCTCGGAGAGCAGCCACAGCAGGAACGTGGAATATAGCTTTGGCTGCATCATCAGCTTGTCGGCAGCCAGTACGTTCATCACACCTTTGCCACCTTCGGTCTGCATGAGGTCGTAGATGTCGAACGAGGGCTCCCCGAAGAACTTATCCGCTCCCTGACTCTCCAGTTGCAGGAGGGCACGCTGGATGGCGCCGATGCTGGCGATGGAGATGTTGCCGTATTTCGTGGTGTACTCCTTGGCATGCTGCGATACCCAGTCGAGCATCTGTCGCAGATCCTTCAGGTCGAGCAACAGCAGTCCGCGCTCGTCGGCAATGCGGAACACGATATTCAGTACGCCGTCTTGCGTCTCGTTCAGTTGTAGTAGTCTGGAAAGCAGCTGCGGACCCATCTGCGAGATGGTGGCGCGCATCGGGTGTCCCTGTTCACCGAACACATCGAAGAATCTGACGGGGCAAGCCTGGAACTCTGGGTTCTCAATACCAAACTCGGGCAGGCGCTTCTCGATAAAGCCGCTCAGCTTACCTACCTGTGATATGCCGGACAGGTCGCCCTTCATGTCGGCCATGAAGCAAGGCACGCCTGCCTGACAGAAGGTTTCTGCCATCACCTGCAGGGTGACGGTCTTTCCTGTACCCGTGGCGCCGGCGATGAGTCCGTGTCGGTTGGCCATCTTACCTGTGATACTGAGTGCACCATTGGCGCAGTGGGCGATATACAGCCCTCTTTCCTTGTCGAACATAAGATCTATAGTTTAAAGTTTTGGGCAAAGATACGAAAAATCGAGAGCAGAACAAAAGAAATCTTTCTTTTTTTACCGAGATGGAGTATCTTCGTCATCTTTGATGGCCAAGTTTCCCCTATTCACGAATAGGGAGCGTCATGGATAAACGATATCTTCTCAATCCATGCCGATGCCTCCTTTAAAAGTAAAACAACTTGTTTTACCTTTAAAGAGATGTCTCCTATGACCTGTAAAGATACCTTCTACGACACCAAAACAACTTGTTTTACTTTTAAGGGAGGTATGAGCTTCACCCGTGGAGATATGGGCTAACATGAAAAAGGCTTCCCGTTAAGGAAGCCTTTGATCGGATGTATGTGTTGATTAGTTGTATTTCAAGATTTGTCCCGGCATCAGACGGATGCTCTTGCCGATACGGTTAAGCTTGCAGAGCGCATCGACTGTAGTGTGGCATTTGCGGGCGATGGACTGCAGGGTCTCACCTTTCTTCACCTTGTGGAAGTGTACCTCAGGTGCGAAAGAGGCCGACGGAGCTGCGATAGCCAATTCGGAGTCATCGTCAGAGTCGGCATCGAAACGACCGCCCTTTTTCTTGCCGCTGACACCGCGCAGACGGGTGGCTTGTGCCGACTCGGCAGCGTACTTGTTGCGGCGGAAGGTGTAGAAGTCGCCCGTCACGTCCTGGTTGCGGAAATCGAACATCAGGGCCGGGTTCAGGGCTACGCCGCAGAGGCGTGTCTCGAAATGCAGGTGTGAACCGGTGCTGCGGCCTGTGTTTCCACCGAGACCGATAGGATCGCCAGCTTTCACTTCTTCATTCTCACGGACCAACTGCTTGGACATGTGTCCGTAGTAGGTCTCCAGTCCGTTGTAGTGGCGGATGACCACATACTTACCGTAGCCGCGGGGCTCATATTTCACGATACGCACCTTACCGCTGAATGCAGCACGGATGGTGTCGCCGATATACACTTTGATGTCGAGACCTTTATGCTGACGGCCCCAGCGTGCACCGAAGTTCGAGGTGATGACGCGGCTTGGGGTCGGCATGCAGAATCCGCGGAGGTCGATAGTGGCCTCGTCGGGCAGGGTGTTGCCATAATAGTGGGTAGCCTCTGTGTCCCACTCACTATAGAGGTCGCCGGAGGGGTTCTCCAGCATCTCTTGTTCAATCAGTCTATTGAGTACTATGGAGTCAACTGCCTTCATTTTCCGGTCAACCGGTGCCTGACGCGCCAAGAGATCCTGCCCTTGTGAGGGGATCGCCGAGAGTGTCATGAAAGCCATAAAAACAGTTGTCTTAAGAATCTTAATCGTTATCATCCGGGTTTTGGTTTTATCTGCTAAAAAAGCTATAATGCGTTGCAAAGATAGGAAAAAGATTCTGAAAATATGCAGAATTTCGGTTTTCGTTAACATAGTTTTGGGAAGTTTTAACACTTTGCGTGCTGGTTTCGTGCGTATTCTGCAGACTTTTTTCCTATGAGATGGCAGACCAGTTGATGTTGTCTTTCCGTAATTGTCGCAGTCGGTTCCATAACATCTGGTAGCGCGGAGAGGTGCATTCCGGGTCGTCGTCGATGATCTTCTGTGCCTCGTCGCGGGCCATCTGTATGAGTTGACCGTCACGGGCGATGTCGGCAATCTTCAGGTCGAAGGCCATACCGCTCTGTTGGGTACCCTCCAGGTCGCCTGGACCGCGCAGTTTCAGGTCGGCCTCTGCGATGCGGAAGCCGTCGTTGGTGTCGCACATGATGTCGATGCGTTTGCGGGTGTCTTCCGAAAGCTTGTATGGAGTGACGAGGATACAGAAGCTCTGATCGGCACCGCGCCCCACACGTCCTCTGAGCTGGTGCAGTTGGGCGAGTCCGAAGCGCTGTGCCTCGAGAATCACCATCACGGAGGCATTGGGCACGTTGACGCCCACCTCGATAACCGTGGTGGCGACGAGGATCTGCGTCTCGCCATTGACAAACCGCTGCATCTCCTCTTCCTTGTCTTTTGGCTTCATCTTACCGTGAACCTTGCTCAGTCGGAACTCAGGGAAGGCCTGCTTTAACACCTCGAAGCCATCCTCAAGATTCTTGAGGTCGCTTTTCGCACTCTCCTCGATGAGTGGGAAGACGATATAGACCTGTCGCCCCTCACGAATCTGTTGCCGGATACCGTCATATAGCGTGGTCATGCGAGAGTCGAAAACATGAGTGGTACGTACAGGCTTACGGCCAGGCGGCAGCTCGTCGATCACGCTCACGTCGAGGTCGCCATAGAGGGTCATGGCGAGCGTGCGGGGGATGGGAGTGGCGGTCATCACAAGCACATGAGGCGGGTTCTCGCTCTTACTCCAGAGCTTTGCGCGTTGAGCCACACCGAAGCGGTGCTGCTCGTCGACGACAACCAGTCCGAGACGGGCGAACTGTACCGTGTCCTCAATGACGGCATGCGTACCCACAAGGATCTGTATGGTACCATCGGCCAGTCCTTCGAGAACCTCTTCCCGACGCTTGCCCTTGACGATGCCCGTCAGCAGGGCCACACGGATATCCATATCCTTCAGGAAGCCCATGATCGTCTGCAGATGCTGTTCGGCCAGGATCTCCGTCGGTGCCATGATACAGGTCTGGTAGCCGTTGTCGATGGCGATCAGCATTGACATCAGTGCCACGAGGGTCTTACCACTGCCTACGTCGCCTTGTAGCAGACGGTTCATCTGTATTCCTGAGCCTACGTCAACCCTGATCTCTCTGATAACCCTTTTCTGGGCCCCTGTCAGTGGGAAGGGCAGATACTTGCTATAGAAGGTGTTGAAGACCTCGCCGACCTGTGAGAAGATATATCCGCGGTATTTCCTGCGGTGGTCGCTGGCATACCTGACGATGTTGAGTTGCACGAAGAACAGTTCTTCGAACTTCAGTCGGACACGTGCCTTCTCCAGATCCTTGGCGTTCTGAGGATAGTGGATGGTGCGAAGCGCTTCGTCACGTCCCATCAGATGCACGGGCTGGGTGATGAAGTCGGGAATGGTCTCAGGTAGAGTGGGCAACTTCTCCAGCATGGCTCTCGTCAGTTTCTCCAGCGTGCGTGAGGAGAGACCGCGCTTCTTCATTTTCTCTGTCGTGATGTAGTAGGGCTGCATGCCCATGGCAGAGAGCTCCAGCGAGTCTGCCCGGTCGATGTCGGGATGGGTGATGTTGATGCGGTTGTTGAAGACGGTCGGTTTGCCGAAGACGATATACTCCTCACCGACCTTGTAGCTCTGTTTGGCATATTTGCCGCCTTGGAACCAGACGAGATCGGCGATGCCTGTGCCATCGGTGAAGTGGGCGACGACACGCTCCTTCCTCGGTCCTGTCTGGAAGGTCTCGAAGCTGAGGATGTGTCCGACAATCTGAACGAAGGGCATGTCTCCTGTCAACTCATGAACCGTGTAGACCTTGGAACGGTCGACATGCTTATAAGGGTAGTACTCCAGAAGGTCACCATAGGTGTGGATCCCAAGCTCGTCGCCCAGGATCTTCTTCCGGTTCGGACCTACGCCCGGCAGGTATTGAATGTCTTGATTGAGAATATCCAATTAGTGTTGAGCATTAAGAATGGCTTCCGCCACGATGAGGTCGTAGGGTGTGGTGATCTTGATGTTCTCACGGTTGCCCTCGACGAGGGTAATCTGATGACCATAGCTCTCCACGACAGAGGCATCGTCGGTAAAACCGTCGTTATAGGGCTGACGATTGGCAGCCTTGAGCAGTTGGATGTCGAAGGTCTGTGGTGTCTGAACCAGGCGGTAGTCGTTGCGGGGCACCGTCTTTGACTTCCCATCCTCCAGATGGCGTACGGTCTCGACAACCGGGATGACTGGGATGACAGCCTTGGCTGTGCGGGCAGTCTCGTAGCAGTCGCGGATAACCTCGATGCTCGGGAAGGGACGCACACCGTCGTGCACGCCAACCACGCCTGTCGCATCATCGGGAACCTTTGCGAGTCCGTTCTGCACGGAGTGAAATCGCGTCTGTCCACCATTGGCCAACGTATATTCCACATCGAAATGGTATTCCTCGCAGAGTTGGCGCCAATAGTCCTGTTGTACCTCCGGCAGTACAAGGATAATCTGCAGATCCGCAACATACGCCCTGAACCTCTCTAGCGTCCGCATCAGCACCGGTCTCCCACCAATAGGCAGAAACTGCTTGGGAATGTCGCCTCCCATCCGCAGTCCTTTCCCGCCTGCCACAATGATAATATAATCCATATCCTTTTATTCCATCAGGTGCTTGAAACGCATGCCTTCGGCAATCTGGTCGGAGGTCTGCTTGTCAACCAACTGGGTGAGCAGTTCGTAGGCGTAGGGGAAGGCAGCGGCCGGTCCCTCGGCGGTGGTGATATTGCCATCGACGGTGACGAGGTCGGCTGTGTAGGTGGCACCGCTTTCTGCAAGCGCCTTCTCGAAGCCGGGATAGCAGGTGGCTTTCTTCCCACGGAGAATACCTAGTGGCGCGAGCACAACGGCCGGGGCAGCGCAGATGGCGGCAATCTTCTTTCCTTTCTCTGCCTGGGCGAGCACAGCCTTACGGACGCCTTCGTGTGCAAACAGATTACTGGCTCCGGGCATTCCGCCAGGTAACATCAGTAGGTCGGCGTCGGCATAGTCGCTGTCGTCGAACTGCAGGTCGGCCTCAATACTTACACCGTGAGCCGATTCTACAAGCGTGAACAATGTTGTGCTTATTGTCACAACCTCCACACCTCCGCGGCGAAGCACGTCAATGGGAATCAGGGCTTCAACATCCTCGAAGCCGTCGGCCAGAAATACATAAACTTTTGCCATGATCTTTTTGTTCTTTGGTTTCCAGAATGCAAATATAGACAAAAATGGGCATAACGGGCATCGTGGACACAAAAAAAAACTTAATTTCACTGCCATTATAACCTTTGTGAATATTTTTTCGTAACTTTGCCATCTCATGATAAACAGTGATATGGAACATCGGAAATTGAGATTTGCTCTTTTCGGCAATATTTATCAGACCAAGAAGTCGGCGTCAATACAGAAAGTGCTCTCTTGCCTCTCTGAACATGGCGCGGAACTATATGTGGACATGGAGTACTATTACTTCCTGAAGGATAACCAGCGTATTGATGTGAATGCCGCGAAGATCTTTACGGATGATGATTTCCAGGCAGATTTCGTGATCTCTATGGGTGGTGACGGCACCTTCCTGAAGGCCGCCAGTCGTGTCCGTGAGAAGATGATTCCTATCCTTGGTGTGAACATGGGCCGACTGGGCTTTCTCGCAGATGTCAGTCCTGCTGATATCGAGAGGTGTGTGGAGGCTATCTATCAGGACGATTTCTCTGTCGAGAACCGGGCTCTGATCAAGGTGGAGACCGACGGAGAGCCTCTCGAGGGTTATGACTGTGCCTTGAACGATGTCGCAATTCTGAAGCGTGATACGGCTTCGATGATCTCCATACATGCGTCCATCAATGGCGATCATCTGACGACCTACCAGGCCGATGGACTGGTCGTGAGTACACCGACGGGCTCGACCGCCTATTCGCTTTCCAATGGTGGACCGATTATCGTACCGGGTACGAAGGTGTTCTCCATGACGGCCGTAGCACCGCACTCCATGAACATCAGACCGATCGTGCTGTCCGATTCGTCGGAGATTACGCTGACCGTGGAGAGCCGGAGCCATAATTTTCTGATTGCCATCGACGGCCGTTCAGAGAAATGTAAGGAGGGTACACGACTCACGCTGCGCCGTGCTCCTTATGACGTGAAGGTTGTCAAGCGGAGTGGGCGTCGTTACTTCAATACCCTGCGTGAAAAGATGATGTGGGGTGAGGATGCACGTTAGGCCTGTCTCAAGGGAACTGTGACAATAAAACGGGCCCCGTCAGTATAGCTCTTGTCTAAGGTGACGTCGCCGCCCAGTTGGGAGGCGATGCTCTTACAATATGTAAGACCGATGCCAAGTCCTTCCGTAAAGTCGTCTATCTTGGCGAAATGATCGAAGATTTTCTCCTCGTCGCCTTCTCCGATACCTATGCCTGTGTCGGTCACTGAGATCTGCCATGTATTGTCGGCGATGTCGCTGTTCAGCATGATCTTTCCTTCACCTGCAAACTTATCGGCATTAATCAGCAGTTCCATAACCACACTTTTGAGCATATCCTTGTTGGTTTTCACGACGGTGTGATCGTCGACCGATGTGGTGTAAGTGAACGACAGTTTCTCATTTATGGGTTTAAACTCATTGGCTATGCTTTGGCACAGGTTGTTGCAGTTGACTTCGTCTTCCGTGTCGGAGACGCGTACGCTTTCCACCTCGGAGAGAGCGATCAGATGATTGAGACTGTTTGTGATAACGTAGACATTATGATTAATGCGCTGGGAGAGGTCTTCGCGCTCTTCTTGCGAAAGTTCATCGACTTGTTTGGCTAGGATATTCGAAAAACCCGATACGACATTGAGAGGTGTGCGTATGTGGTGACTGATATTACGGATGAAAGCAGTCTTCATGCGGTCGGCCTCCTCGGCATGGTCTCGTGCCCGTCTCAGTTCTCGGTTTTGCGCCTGCAGAGCCTGCACATGCTTGCGGCGTGACCATCCGAAGACGGACAGGGGAATCACTGCGATGATGGCAGCGATAAAGGCCAGTAGAATCGCCAGACTGTAGGCTCGTCTGGTTTCGCGGCGGGCCCTTTCCAGTTTCATGTCGTGACTGATATCGTTGATCTCCATGGTTGAGATCTTGTTGTTACGCTCCTCCTTTGCCTCAATCAGTTTCCTTAGACTTGCTATCAGACTGTTCTTATCGCCCCTCATCTCATGGATCTTACAGAGGAACTGGTATCTCTCCACGCCGCGAATGAGATCGTTGCATTGTCTGATGGCCTCGTCGTAATCACCGTCAAAGGCAGTACGGCAGATGTCAACGTATCTCTCGTATGTGGGATTATATTCGTCGGGGGTGTTCTCTTTGATCTGTTGTATCTGCGTATAGACCTGATGGAAACTCTCTTTGTCGTTCCTGGAGAACTCAATCATGCATTTCATGTCAAGAACGGCACTCAGCTGGTGGTTGCCAGAACTAACCTTGGCAGCCTTGTTGATATTGATGGTTGCTAAGTCGGGATTGTCGAAGATGTGGATATTGGCCAGCATGAGGTAGATATTGACGCGCTCTGATATCTGTTGACTCGACCCCATCTGCTCCAACGACAGGTTCAGGTATTTCTCGCACATCTCGTTATTGTCGCGCGATCCGTAGAACACACCCATCAGGTAGTTCATCCTGTACAATTCGTCCTTCAGCCCTTTTTCCAGGATATCGCTGTTCATGTCGCTTGTCTTCTTCAGGGCTTGATAGTAGTGATCATGGTTGATCTCATAGACAATCTCGTTTTCCCGGGCAGTATAGTATTGATGCCAGTCGCCGGATTTTCTATAGTAGTCGGCCAGATTATTGACAGCCTTAACGAAGGCAACACTATCGTTACCGTCGAAAAGTTCGTAAACATGATTGCGCAGTTGAATCTCCTCTTCCTCCATTTTCCTATCCTGCGAGAAGGCACAGGTCAGAGATATCAGGAGAAATGTAAAAAGCAGCCTTGCTCTATTCTTTGTTTGGCTGTTCATGATGGAAGAAGAATTTAGTTGGTGCAAAGATACGAAAAGTTTTGTAACGTAGGGCTCCTGTATTGTTAAAAATCTACAATACGTTGATAAGAAAGGAAGATGGAATGACAGGTGATATAAGTATATTTAATAAGGAACGCGCGAGGCAGGAGATTTAAAGAATGTTAATTATCTATTTTTTCTTTCTTAATTATTTGGATGGAAAGGAAATATGTCTTACTTTTGCAGTGTACTATTATTGTGGTACACTATAACAGAGATTAATAATAACAAGATAAGACGATTATGATTGAAGTAAACAACATTAGTTTTAAGTATGCAGGTCAGAAGAACCTGGTGTTCGATGATTTCAGTCTGAAACTGAAACAGGACAATATCTATGGTCTGTTGGGTAAGAATGGTACAGGTAAGAGCACTCTGCTTTACCTGATAGCTGGACTGCTGCGTCCCAAGAAGGGTACCGTGAGCTTTGATGGTGTCGAGACCAAGTTGCGCCGCCCTGAAACTTTGCAGGACATCTTTATCGTACCTGAGGAGTTTGACCTACCCGCCATGTCGCTCGATGAGTATGTAAAGATTAACCGTCCCTTCTATCCCTTGTTCAGTACTGCCGTACTGGAGGGCTGCTTGAAGGATTTTGAGCTGACCAGCGACTTGAAGTTGAATGCCCTCTCGATGGGACAGAAGAAGAAAGTGTTTATGAGCTTCGCGCTTGCTACAAATACCAAGGTGCTGTTGATGGATGAGCCCACGAATGGTCTTGATATACCTTCGAAGAGCCTGTTCCGTAAAGTGGTTGCCCAGTATATGAGCGGTGATCGCACCCTGATTATCTCAACCCATCAAGTGCACGATGTGGAATCGCTTCTCGATCATATTCTGATTCTCTCGCCACAGAAGTTGTTGCTTGATGCCAGTGTGGCTGATATTCAGGAGAAGTTCACCTTTGAGTATCGCACACCTGCCGAGATGGACGATGTTCTTTATGCCGAGCCTTCGCTTCAGGGTAATGCCGTGATAGCACCTCGTAAGGAGGATAGTACTGGAACCCAGGTTAATCTGGAATTGCTGTTTAATGCAGTAAACGAAGGGAAGATTTGATATAAAGAACATAAGGCACATAGTGATATGATACAGTTTAATATACATAGGTTTAGAAAGGTGGCACGCTGGTCGCTCACTAACGACAAGAGCTTCTACATGCGTATGTTTCTTCAGATGTTTGTGGTGTTTACGCTGACATTCCTATTTTTTACCACGAGTTTTTACTGGCTGAAAGGTGCTGATACGGGCTATAAACCTTGTTGTGTGGTTGTGGTGATGATGTTGTTTTTTCAGATAGCCATGGGGCCATCGATGATGTTTTACAGCATGAAAGGAAAATACGACAAGCAGGCCCTGTTGCTGTTGCCAGCCTCTAATTTTGAGAAGTACCTGATGCGATATGCTACTTGGATATTTTTATTCGGTCTTTGGCTTATTGGTTGTTTTGGCGCTGACTTGGTGCAGTATGTGATTAACTGGCTGATAGGTAACAATCCGCAGTTCGTAATAGGTATTCTTGCAAGTCATATGAAGACCTTCTCAATTAACTGGGAATGCGTGGACTCAGTGAAGGTTAATATTTTTAGCATGGTGATTATTACGTTTGTCTGGTTCCATTCATGTTTTGCACTTGGAGCAACCTTCTTCCGTTCGGCTAAGTATTCGTGGATTCTTACCATCTTGGTACTCATCTTCTTGTCGATGGTACAGACATGGTTGTTCCCCAATTTCAGCAGTGGGGAAATCATGAAAGATGGTCATGTTACCCCGGAGCTATACATATCCGATGCTGTTTACGGCATATGGGCTATCCTGAACTACTGGTTGTCGTACAAGCTCTTCTGTCGCACACAGAATATTGGTAAATTTGTAAACCTGTGAAGAATTGAAGAGTTTAATAATTTAAGAATTGAAGTTATGAACAATTTTGATATGACTAGATTTGGAAAGGCTTTGCGCTGGAAAATAAGCGTAAACTTCCGCTCATTGCTGATGTGGACCTTGGGATTTACGCTGGGTGTTTTCCTTAGCGAGCTGATGCTGCTGCCGTTGATTCGTACAGGTGGATCTCGTGACGGTCGAGAATTTGCTGCTTTGGCAGGATTCTTTGTGGTTTACATGATCATAGGTGTAGTGGTTAGTATTTGTAATCTTTTTGTTGAGTTGAATAAGAAACCTCGTCGCCATGCATTCCTCATGCTGCCAGCAACGAACATGGAGAAGTTCTTGTCTGCCACTATTTATGCTACCGTATCAGGTATCCTTATGATGGTTCTGTCGTTTGGGGTAGGCGATACGTTGCGTGTGGTGTTTCGTGCTTTGGTCTATGGTGATTCGTGGCATGCTTTTACCTATCCCTACTTGATCGATATGATATCATCTGGTGGCATGGTTGCGCCTCATTCTTTAGGCTATCGTCTGGCAGGACTGGCGTTCCTGGTAAGCGGTCTTGTATGGTTGCACTCTTTCTTTACCCTTGGTGGGACCATACTGCGTAAGTATGCGTTTGTGATTACAAGTATAGTGTTGGTGATAGGTCTTACCATGTTGGCTTGGCTTTCGAAAAACCATGAAATCAGCATATTCTGTACCTACTATATAGAAGGTGTGGGCAAGGTTGAAAAGGTAGGCATCATGGCCTACATGCTTACAGCATTCTTCGCTGTGTTCTCTGTGGTAAATTACTGGGCATCGTTCCATATCTTCAAAACATTTGAGTTAATAACTAAAAAGTGGATAAATTATGACTTTCACAAATGATAAACCCATTTACATCCAGATGTCCGATCGGCTGTGTGAGGAGATCCTCTCGGGTGTATATAAAGACGATGATCGCATCCCCAGCGTACGTGAGTATGCCGTACTGCTTGAGGTGAACACAAATACCGCGGTAAAGGCCTACGAGCAATTGTCCCGCGAGGAGGTTATCTACAACAAACGCGGACTGGGTTACTTTGTGACCCCGGGAGCGAGGAAGCAGATACTCAAGGCTCGCAAGAAAGCGTTTATGAAGGAACGCCTGCCGGAACTGTTCCGCCAGATGCAATTGCTCGATATCTCCATCGAAGATGTTGCAGAAGCCTACAAAAGCTTACAGAGTGTTAAATAAATGATTTTTTCTTCGATAATCTGCAACTTTCCGGTAACTTTGTGCGTCGAACGTGCAAGAACTAAGGTAGAATAAATTATATGATTCATTTACAAGACATTAACAAGACCTATCAGGGAGCACAGCCGCTTCATGTGCTGAAGGGTATCTCACTCGATATCAAGAAAGGAGAATTTGTATCCATCATGGGTGCTTCGGGCTCAGGCAAGAGTACCTTATTGAATATCTTAGGAATTCTCGACAACTATGACTCGGGGACCTATGAACTCAATGGCGTGCCCATCTGGAATCTCTCAGAGCGGAAGGCGGCTGAGTATCGTAACCATATGATAGGTTTTATATTCCAGTCATTTAATCTCATCTCTTTTAAAACCGCCGTGGAAAACGTTGAGTTGCCATTATTTTATCAAGGTGTGTCGCGCCGTAAGCGTCATCAGATGGCCATGGAATACCTGGATCGTCTGGGACTGCTTGAGTGGGCTGGACACTATCCTAACGAACTGTCGGGAGGACAGAAACAACGCGTGGCGATAGCCAGAGCACTCATCACCAAACCACAGATCATTCTGGCCGATGAGCCTACGGGCGCACTCGACTCGAAGACCTCCGTGGAGGTGATGCAGTTGCTCAAGCAACTCAATCAGGACGATGGTATGACCATTGTCGTGGTGACTCACGAGAGTGGTGTGGCAAATGAGACGAACAAGATAGTACATATCAAGGATGGTATCATCGGACAGATTGAGGAGAACCTTGAGCACAATGCAAGTCCCTTCGGTATCAACGGCATGATGAAATAAGCAGGTTATGAGAGATATAGCAAGTGAAATATGGTCAACGGCCAGACGCAATAAACTGCGTACTGTGCTTACAGGCTTTGCTGTGGCATGGGGTATCTTCATGCTACTCGTGCTGCTGGGCTCAGGTAATGGTCTCATCAATGCCACCATCTTGCAGAATCAGCGCTTCCTGTCGTCATCGATGATTGTATATGGTGGCGAGACCTCAAAGGCCTATCGGGGTCTCAAGGAAGGTCGCTGGATCAACCTTCAGAAGCGCGACATCAACACTACGGAGACAGAATTCAAGGAGAATATCGATGAGGTGGGTGCGCAGTACCGTGTTGCTGCTGTTGTCAGTCAAGGTCAACAATATATATCAACCTCAGTCTGTGGTGTCTACCCAAATCATATAAAGATTGAGAAGATGGAGATGCTTTACGGCCGTTTTATCAACGATGTTGATATAAAACAGAGTCGTAAGGTGCTTATCGTGAGTAATAAGCAAGCAAAAGAGCTTTGCCCTAAGGACTATAAGAATTTGGTGGGGCAATATGTTAAGGTGGGTAATTTCGCATATAAGGTAGTTGGTATCTATAAGGAAAGAGAAAACAGCCGTGCGGATGCTTATTCTTCCTATTCGGCTATCAAGCGCATCTATGGAGCTAAGAACGATGATGCAGGACGTATCGAGTTTACTTTCCATGGCCTGGAATCCGATGGAGAGAATTTAGAATTTGAGAAGGGCTACCGTAAGCGTCTGAATGAGAATCATCATGTACATCCTGAAGATGAAAGTGCCATTTGGATCCGAAATAATTACAGACAGAGTCTTCAGATGGATCTGGCGGTAAAAGTTATCCATACGGCGCTTTGGGTGGTTGGACTTCTGACATTGCTCTCTGGTATCGTGGGTGTGTCGAACATCATGCTTATCACGGTGAAAGAGAGAACTCACGAGTTCGGTATTCGTAAGGCCATTGGTGCTAAACCTTGGAACATTCTGAAATTGATTATCGTTGAGAGCGTGATCATTACCACCTTCTTTGGCTATATAGGTATGGTCCTGGGCATAGCTGCTAATGAATATATGGATGCTACGGTGGGACATCAAGTGGCTGACTTCGGAGCGGGTTCGATGCCGATGTTCATTAACCCGACGGTAGGACTGGATGTATGCATCGAAGCAACGATGGTCATGGTAATTGCCGGAACTATCGCTGGTCTTATCCCAGCCTTTAAAGCAAGTAAAATCCGCCCCATCGAGGCATTAAGAGCAGAATAAGATTATGAAAATAGATATAGATTCATATAGGGAAATTCTCGACACACTGACTCGCAATAAGTTGCGTTCGTTCCTGACGGGGTTTGGCGTGTTTTGGGGTGTGTTCATGCTCATAGTACTCATTGGTGGAGGCTCAGGCATTAAGGAACAGATTCAAAAGAATTTCCAGGGCTTCGCAACAAACTCAGCCATGATTTGGGCACAGAACACGTCGAAGCCTTACAAGGGATTCCGCAAAGGCCGTAGTTGGAACATGGATTATAAAGATGTCGCACGACTTAAGCTGCAGGTGCCCGAACTCGATGTGGTGACACCCATTTTGTTTGGTAACAGTAGTTTTGCTTATTATGGCGACAGAAAGGCGACTATTAGTGTGTCAGGTGTAGAGCCTACATATCGTGCCATACAAGATCCGTTGTTACGCTACGGACGTTACATCAACGATATGGATATTAAGGAGCGTAGAAAGGTTTGCGTCATCCAGAAGAAGGTGTATCAAGAGTTGTTTAAGGATGGAGGTGATCCTTGTGGTAAATCAATCCGTATAGACTCTACCTATTATCAGATTGTGGGTGTAGACTTTGGCGCAGCAGAAGGCATAAGCTTTAGCGGAGAGCCTGGAACGGGTATCTGCTTGCCGTTCTCTCAGATGCGACAGGCTTATAATCTGGGCAATCAGGTTCATTTGATAGGTGTTACTGCAAAGCCTGGTGTTGTGATGTCGAAAATATCAGACCGTATCCGTGAAACCGTGGCAAGGGCTCACTATATCGATCCTACAGACGAACAGGGTGCGATGTTGTTCAATACGGAAGTGGTATTCCAGATGCTTGACAGTCTGATGTCGGGTTTGAACTTACTGATCTGGCTTGTGGGTATCGGAACATTGCTGGCAGGTGCCATCGGTGTGTCTAACATCATGATGGTGACTGTGCGTGAGCGGACAACAGAGATCGGTATTCGTCGTGCCATCGGGGCAACGCCCAGGGTGATTCTCTCACAGATTATCTCAGAGAGTATCGTGTTGACGCTGGTAGCAGGTATGAGCGGCATCCTTTTTGGAGTCATGATACTTCAGATGCTCGAGACAGGAAGTATGGAAGATGGAATGATTACCACCCATTATCAGGTGGGCTTCTGGACAGCCCTCTTCTGTGGTTTCGTGGTAAGTACGCTAGGAGTGTTGGCAGGATTAGCTCCTGCTGCCCGTGCCATGAGTATCAAACCTGTAGATGCCATGCGCGACGAATAAAAGGAAAGAAGTAAGAATGTAAAAAAAAGAAAAAATATAAATAGTTATGAAAAGGTACAGAAAGCTTATTATCGCAGCGATTATCGCTTTGATCTTCATCGGAACATTCGTGTTCCTTTGGAAGAAGGGTCAGCCTAAGGAAGTTGTCTACAACGAGTTCACTCCCAAGATGGAAAACATCCAGAAGACAACGATTATCACCGGTAAGATAGAGCCTCGCAACGAGGTGAATGTGAAACCGCAGATCTCGGGTATTATCTCTGAGTTGTATAAGGAACCAGGCGACTACGTGAACGCTGGTGATGTGATTGCTAAGGTGAAGGTGATTCCTGATATGGGACAGCTCTCCAGTGCAGAGGGACGTGTGCGTCTGGCTGAGATCAATCTGAAGCAGGCACAGGTTAATTATACCCGTGAGGAGAACCTCTATAACCAAAAGCTAGTATCTGCCGATGAGTTCGATAAGGTGAAACAGAGTCTTCAGCAGGCTAAGGAAGAGAAGATAGCTGCTGTAGATGCACTTCAGGTCGTGCGCGATGGCGTGTCACAGTCGAATGCCAAGGCTTCATCTACACTCATCCGTTCAACGATCTCGGGTGTCATCCTCGACATCCCAGTGAAGGTGGGTAACTCGGTCATCTTAGCTAACACCTTTAATGATGGTACCACTATTGCCGCTGTCGCTAACATGAATGACCTGATCTTCCGTGGTAATATCGACGAGACTGAGGTCGGACAGTTGGTAAACGGCATGCCTATGAAAATTACTATCGGCGCCTTGCAGGATCTGAGCTTCGATGCTTCCTTGGAATATGTTTCTCCGAAGGCTGTTGAGAACAATGGGGCTAATCAGTTTGAGATCAAGGCTGCTGTGAAGCTCACAGAAGGCGGCAAGATTCGTTCTGGCTATAGTGCAAATGCTGAGATCGTACTTTCCAAGGCCGAGAAGGTGCTTAGCATACCAGAGAGCGCTATTGAGTTCAGTGGCGATTCTACCTTTGTCTATGTTATTAAAGGTAATGGGAAACAGAAGACCTATGAGCGTACGTTGGTTGAGACAGGGCTCTCTGACGGTGTGAATATCGAGATAAAGAAGGGTGTTACCACTAAGGATAAGGTGCGTGGCCCGGAGATTATAGCAGATGATACAAAATAAATAGTATAAGAGATGAGGAAAAACATTTTCTGTGCATTGTGCATGATGTATTGCACCTTGAGTTCTGCACAACCCAAACAGTGGACTCTGCGTGAGTGTTGCGATTATGCGGTGGAGCATAATATCGGTATCAAACAGCAAGATAATCAGCGTCGTCAGCAGGAACTGCAGGTCTCTACGGCCAAGAACTCTCGTTTACCGGATCTCAGTGGTAGTGTAAGCCAGAGTTTCAGTTTCGGTCGTAGTTTGACTCCCGATAATGTCTATGTGAGTAGGAATTCGAACGGTACGTCGTTAAATCTCAGTACCAGTATGCCTCTTTTTACGGGTTTTCGTATTCCTAATGAGATCAAGATGAGTCAGCTGAACCTTGAAGCTTATACAGCTGATTTAGAGAAGGCAAAGAATGATGTCCGTATGCAGGTGGCTCAGGCTTATGTGCAGATTCTCTATGACATGGAGATCTCTGACGTGGCTCATCGCCAGATCGAGATTGATTCTGCCCAAGTGAAGCGTCTTCAGGCTTTTGTGGAAAATGGCAAAGCATCTGAGGCTGAGCTTTCACAGCAGAACGCGGCTTTGGCTAATAGTCGACTGACAGCTACTCAGGCCGATAATAACACGCGTCTGGCTTTGCTTACGCTTACGCAGTTGCTTGAGTTGCCGACCCCTGATGATTTCACGATTGTACGTCCTATTCCCGAAGAAATGTCTAATGCTCTTGCTCTTCAGGTCACACCTGATCAGATTTATGCAGAAGCTTTGGGTATTAAGCCTGAGATAGTTGCTCAGCAGTTGCGTTTGAAAGCCTACAATCATAATATCAAGATTGCTAAGTCTGCTCATTATCCAACGCTCTCTTTTGGAGCAAATATGAGTACGGACTATAGCTCAGTAGAGCCCAATAGTATGGGAAGGCAGTTTGACGGAAACTTCAAGCAGGGGGTCAGCCTGAGCTTGAATGTTCCAATCTTCAACCGTTTTCAGACACGCAATAGGGTGCGTGATGCTATTATACAGCGAGAGACACAGCAATTGCAGGTTGAAAACACCAAAAAGACCTTATATAAAGAGATTCAGCAGGTATATTATAATGCCTTGAATGCTCAGACGAAGGAGAAATCTTCTATGGAGGCTCTCCAAAGTTCAAAGGATGCCTTTACCCTGATGCAAGCTAAGTATGAAAACGGTAAGGCAACCATCACAGAGTTTAATGAGGCTAAGAATGCTTACCTGAAAGCTGAATCAGATTTAGTTCAGGCTCGTTATGAGAATCTCTATCAGCATGCGCTCCTCGAGTTCTATCGTGGCCAGGAACTGACGTTCTAAGCGTACAGACTCCTGATAAAACACCAAGTGGCGCTTACCTTTGAGGTAGGCGCCACTTGCATTGTAGTGTGCTATAGAACTTATTTCTTATGCCTGTTGGCACGCTGTTCGCGATACTTGGCCTTCTGCCGTGCAGAACCGCTACCGTGAGCACCGGTGATATACTGCTTTTTCTTGGCTTTGGTCTTCACCTTACCGTCGTCTTTCGGCTTATCGCCGCCACGACCGAAGTTAATGCCGTTCTCGAGGATCTTCTGAAAATCGTCCATATATATAATCTGTGAAATCTGTAGCTTAGTGATGGAACAGACGTACACCCGTGAAGGCCATGGCAATACCATACTTGTCGCAGGTCATGATCACATGATCGTCGCGCACGCTACCACCTGCCTGGGCGATGAACTCCACGCCACTCTTATGGGCGCGCTCGATATTGTCGCCAAAGGGGAAGAAGGCGTCTGATCCAAGTGCTACCTTCGTGTTCTTGGCAATCCAGGCTTTCTTCTCTTCCATCGTCAGTACTTCGGGCTGTTCGGTGAAGAACTGCTGCCAGGCACCATCGCGGAGTACATCGTCATGCTCATCTTCAGAGATATAAACATCAATAGTGTTGTCGCGGTCGGCACGGCGGATACCTTCCTTAAAGGGTAGTGCCATCACTTTCGGGTGCTGGCGCAACCACCAGATGTCGGCTTTGTTACCTGCCAGACGTGTGCAGTGGATACGGCTCTGCTGGCCGGCACCGATGCCGATAGCCTGTCCGTCTTTCACGTAGCAGACAGAGTTCGACTGTGTATATTTCAGTGTAATCAGGGCGATGATCAGGTCGCGTTTAGCCTCAGGTGTGAAGGTCTTGTTCTGTGTGGGCATATTCTCGAAGAGAGCATCATCGTCAAGTTTAATCTCATTACGACCCTGTTCAAAGGTGATGCCGAACACTTGCTTATGTTCGATAGGCTCTGGCACATAGTTGGGATCAATCTTGATAACATTATAGGTACCCTTACGCTTGTCTTTCAGAATCTCAATAGCCTCGGGTGTGAAATCCGGAGCGATGACACCATCACTCACTTCACGTTTTAGTAGCTTAGCTGTCGTTGCATCGCAGGTATCGGAAAGGGCAACGAAGTCGCCGTAGCTCGACATACGGTCGGCACCACGGGCTCTGGCATAGGCACAGGCGATAGGACTCTCGTCCAGATTCTTTACGTCGTCTACAAAATAGATCTTCTTCAAGGTATCACTGAGAGGTAGTCCCACAGCAGCACCGGCGGGGCTTACGTGTTTGAACGAGGTGGCGGCCGGGATGCCGGTGGCTGCCTTCAACTCTTTCACTAGCTGCCAGGCATTGAACGCGTCGAGGAAATTGATATATCCTGGACGACCGTTAATCACTTCGATGGGGAGCTCACCCTCTGTCATGAAGATACGTGAGGGTTTCTGGTTCGGATTACATCCGTACTTGAGTGCTAATTCTTTCATTTTGATCGCGATAAATTCCTTTTCGCGTGCAAAATTACAAAAAAAAGTTGTAATTTTGCACCATACAAACAGATTATTATGGAGAAAAAACGTGTTGCCCTCCGCAAACTATTGGAGGCGGTAGAGAAGGAGATTCTTCGTAAGCCGGACAGGAAGATGCTCGATCGTCTGTCGCTGTTGGCCGGCTTTCAGGACTGGGACTCATTCCAAGATGCGCTTCATGGTGATACCAGTGCCGACGAGAACTACAAATAAAAAAGAGATGCTTTTCATTTGAAAGGCATCTCTTCTTATTCTTTCGATAGGCTGATTACTCAGCAGTAATGGCGCGACGCTTCTCCTTGATACGGGCAGCCTTACCAGTGAGCTTACGCAGATAGTAGAGCTTAGCGCGACGAACCTTACCAACCTTGTTGATCTCAATGCTCTCGATGTTCGGTGACTCGATGGGGAAGATACGCTCCACACCTACAGTGCCAGACATCTTACGAACGGTGAAGCGCTTCTTGTCTCCGTGACCGCAGATCTTGATGACTACACCACGATAGAGCTGGATACGCTCCTTAGAACCCTCGATAATTTTGTAATCGACAGTGATAGTGTCACCAGCCTTGAACTCTG